>Ga0247810_10000021_pt1 | contig 282695 bp, 264 predicted proteins | sample UWRJL119311C1_FD_179918 | JGI IMG/M metagenome (GOLD analysis project Ga0247810, IMG submission 179918) | Plant litter microbial communities from Arlington Agricultural Research Station in Wisconsin, United States - UWRJ-L119-311C-1 | ecosystem: Environmental > Terrestrial > Plant litter >...
AAGGTAGTCGAGGTCCAGCAGCCAGCTTCCGATTAACCGCTCACCAACGAGACGAAGAGGGAGAGGAGGAGGAAGAGGAGGTGGAGGACGTGCAAGCGGACACAACTAGTTCCATAAGTCCAGTCCGTACGTTCGGAGCACAGTACAAATAAAGACCGTAGCGTATTCAGCACAGTATTAAAAAGAACGAGCTAGCAGTAGCCCCGTCCGCTCCCCCTCCCTCCCCCTCCCCAAAAACCACACCCGTTACCCTACCTATCTACCTTTAGCTCAATCCCTCTTTTTTTGGGTCGTCTTCGGCGCACTATTTATCGCGGGGGATGTTCCTCTGCCCCTGCATTAGCTTGCCTCCCTCCCACACCACACGGGCGCTTCTGTTATGTTTTGTGTTGACGCTTCAATTTCCTTTTTCCCCTCCCCCTTGATCCCAAATAAAAGGGTTCCCCGTCTTATTTAGTTGTTAGCAGCTCCTCCCGGGCGCCTCTCAGCGTCATCCAGCGCCACGCGGCCCCGAAGCAGGTAATGATAAAGGAGGCTACTCCAGCGTGCCCTGCTGCTCTGCTGGTTGGCTGGTTTGGGCAGGTTGTTGGTTTTCATCTGTATGGTGCTCCGTTGGGTTTAGTCGACTTCTATATTTTCGGTATTGGAAGTTTTTCTTTTCTGTTAGCGATGCATGTGATTTTCAGGCAAAGGGAGGAAAAGTCAGATAGGGTTGGGAAACGGATGATCCCTCGGGTCTATTTTTTTCTGACATATGCACGTCGTCGTTACACACGCCAAACCAAACCAACTCAATAGTCAATAGTCAAAAGTCTAAAGTCAATTGCTTGTACACGGGCACGCCTTTCGTATCACCTCACTTCACGTCGTGGTACACAGTTCGGTACGGATCATCAAAAAAGTAAGGTGTGCCGGGCCAAAACTTGGACTCCGTGCAATGATTGCCGTCTTCTAATTCTACTGTACAATAGGACAGGCGCAAACACTGAAAGTAGGGGTTGAGAGCCAATAAACACTCCCGGCGAAAAGGCATCAAGTAGAATGTAAAACCTCCCAAAGCAAAACGCTCAAACTGTATCAGGTGGAACAGGTGTTGTATTTGATGGGCCCCTTCCTTCATCCCACAGTAGTGACATCCAGAAGAGACCGCGAAATTATGAACAAGAACAGGCACCCCGATGTTCGCGACACCCGAAAGACCGCACACGTATGGTGGGATCCACTCTCGCGACCACTATAAGCAATTACAAGAACAGATTTCCGCCCTGCAAGCGCGGCCGTGTCGAAGCTAGAAACTCCATGGAGCAATGCAACACAACAAAACCGTGATTAAGCCCGAATTATGATCCCCCTCCCGCTCCACCTCCAAGCGCTTTTCCTTCCGTCATGAAATTCGTGACCATCGGATTGGCGTTAGGACGTGAGGCGCTTACAAGATGTAAGCAGCAAGACCCAAAAGACCGGCAAGGCTGGCACCAGACATGGCGAAGGCCTTGTTGGCAGCTCCGGTTGGGATGTCAGATGGGGCAGCAGTTCCGCTTGGTGCTGGGACAACTGGGGCACCGGTACCGATGGGGTAGACTGGTGCAGCTGGGGTGGTCTCAGGAGCGGTAGCGTTGGGGTAAACTGGGGTGGCAGTTGGGGCAACACTAGAACGATTGTCAGTACAAAATTGAACAGACTGTATTTGGAAACAGCAGGGGGTACCAGGTGTTGCAGTACACTGAGCTGGTGCTGTAGACTGGAGTGACAATGGTGCATGGGCACTTGGTGACAGTGAGGGTGGAGCTCTAGAGATTTCGTTAGCACGAGGACCACCGCCAGCCGATGGGCTCAATTCGTACCTCAGTCAAGGTGTTGGTGTAGGTGTGTCCTCCGAGAGTCAAGGTGGCGAGACCTGGGCAGACGGTGACAACGGAGTCAACAACCACGGTGGTGTAGACAATGGTGTCGTTGGAGTAGCTGGCGGCAGCAGTTGCTGCAAGAGCGAGAACGGCGGCGAATGTGAATTGCATCTTGACGGTTGGTGGTATTAAGTTACTTTGAAAAAGTAATTAGGTGAGAGAGAGTAGTGGAAGTGATTGCGATGGAGTACGAGGATTTTCGAAAACGAATGTAATTGACTAAAAGTCTAGATGTTGTGTAGGTGAACAAGAGTGTGGGTGGGAGGACCAAGATGGGATGGGAGCACGCAGCGTATAAGTACTTTGGGACGAGATGAGATGAGGGCCAAGGCGAGCCTAACCGGAACTCATTTCCAAGTTGGAAGCGAGCAAGGATGTTGGGGGAAGGGTGGGTGGAGACAGCGTGATGAGTGGTTAAGGGTATAGATTAGCGTCGACTAGCGTGCTTGACAGGAAAGGGGATTAGCGCCGTCATTCAGGGCCAGGAACCAGGCACCAAATAACAAAAAACACCACCAGACAGGAACCGGACAGGCGAGCGACAACAGTACGTACAGTAAGCTACTGGATGATGACTAGAGGGGAGAAAAAAAGGGGAGAGCTATGATGAATTGGGATATAATTAGTTGGTAAATTAAGTATTCATTACAAGGACAGGAGACGAGAGGAGAGGATAGGAGTACAGCACAGTACAGTACAGTACGGTACAGTACTACAACAGTACGATGTATTACAGCATTACCACATGATATTAATACCTCAATACCTCAATCCCGTAATACTACCGTAATGCAGTAATACATACGGTCATACAGCATGGCAGTAATAATGCACAGAATAGACCAAAATTACATTACTACAGCACTACATGCAGTACCGTACCATACCACCACCATACCATCCATGGTGATAGTCGACAATAAGTATCATGTCATATGAATATGCCACGAGAGCAGCATGAGCACAGTGTACAGTACAGTATCTACGATGTTTCCACGATGTTTCCACGATGTACCTATCTACGCTGGAGACTGATCCACTCCTACTCTGCCAACGGTATATCCACCACCACCACCGCAACCACCCCAGATCGACTCAACTCTGCCCTCCCCTTTTACCCTTCTCCACCAGCCATACTGTACTGTACATTGATACACTATACGGCACCCTACAGGACCGTACAGCTCTCCTCCTCCCAACCGATGAGTGGTCTCAGCCCACACCCAATCGAACGGCCTCCACCGGCATGAGCGGAAAGGTGAAGCGGAATTGGCTTGCGACCAGGGACGAATACCCCTTTTCACCGATACCCAGCATAGCACTATCAATCAGCACTACGGTACGGTATCAGCACGACCAACACGCAGCATCAGGCCAGTCGGGTCCAGCCAGTCTGATCTCCAATGACTCTGCATCCTGCGTACATTACAAGCTCATTTGCCACGCTCAGGGGTCAAAATTACCAGAACCGCAACCGTAACATCAACAGTGATGGAGGCAACAAAATACGGTAATCATCTACCTTCGTCCTACGACACCAGAAAACGATAGAAACAAACAGACTCCACTCATTCACCATTCCCACCGGTCCGATCAGCACGGGACCGGCCAGTGTCGTGCTCCTCCCTGTGATGTCTGCTAGGCTTTGCTATGCTATTGTGGTCGATGCTATTCTCATCCGTCATATATCTATTCTAGTCTTTTCCTGCCACGCACGCTCCCAAGACCCAAGCACCAAAGACCAAGTGAGTATTTGCTTGTCCTGCGCTGTACGCACGCTTGCTCTGGGAACCTAATTAATGAGCTTCGATGCTCGGATTTGCATGTGCACATTCACCTCGTACCGCCATCGGACATTGAGCAGTCTGGCTTTCCTGTCTCGCTTGCTCGGCCATGTTTGCTTGTTGGGAAATGTCTGAAATAATCAATGACATCCTTCCCTGCACAACTGGATAACCACGCCAGATCCAGAACTCATCATATCGATAGACGAAAGCCGCACCACGGACGTGATGCCGAAGTGATCGATATACGACACGTCAGTGGGCAAAGTATTGAGCATCGGAAGTTTCCAGGCGAAACACTTTTGCTTCCCACCGACTCGCTCTCTGTGACACCTTCACGTATCCAAAGCCCCCCTATTACATTACCCAACAGAATATACCAGATAGCAACGAGTCGTTGCGCAAACCTCATGCCTGAAGCTTGACTTCTAGAATCGTGCATGGGGAGATACTCTAGAATATTCCCGTCTACAGCGGAAGTTGTAGCTGCGGTGGGGATCATAAGGGACATGGGGGAGGGCAACCTCGTTTTACGATCGAGTGTTGAGCTTTGAAGCAGGTTTCATACAAGCAGCCATTCATTAACGGGTAATTTTTTACGTCAACAACCAACAGCGAATGGGCCGATGAATGTGATCGCCCGTCTTCAGCGTTCCGGAATTTCAGGCTCAATCAGTGATTAGTCGGATCTCATCCATGTATGCCGAATGCTGAACGGCTGAAATGGCGAAATTAAATTACTGCCTCTTTTCGCCACAACACAATACTGTACAGCCGTCGTGAATCATGACCGCCCAGCGCCAACACATGCCAACCAGTGCCAATCAGTGCCAACCAGCGCCATCTACAGAAGCTGTCCAGCATTAAAATCGAGGTGCCTGGGAGTCAACGGTGATGCTGGAACTTAAACTTCAAACCTAGCACTTACGTCGAACACGGGTCAGGCGGCATGTTGACGCGCGTGGCTTCAACAAACTTTCATGCAGGTACGCGAGGGTTTAGATGTGTCGGTACCTGCATATCGTCAGCGTGATCATACATCATAATTTTCGAGCATCAGCAAATGTCTGAGTTGGTAAACAAGACGTCAAACAAACAAAAAATTACAGTCGAAGAATCCATAGTACTCGCGTTATCCTCTCGAGGATAGCTCGTATGACCACCAATAGCTCCGTATGTGAAGTCTATCTCGACCTCACTATAATTACTTCATGCTCAGGAACTCAAGCTTACCCGGCATTCAGACGTTGTAACGCGGTTCCATAGTTGTTTCGCAGATTTTTCATACGCTTTGCCATTTGCAGTTTTAGCAATTTGCACAGTACGTACTTTACTCAGTCCCATACAGTCATAGCAGCATTTCCCCAAACCGTGCATTTTCCCTCGAATCAAATTGATAATTGGTGCAGCAGAGTGCATGAAAATCACAGCGTCTGGATCCGAGAACAAGCTACGGACTCCGTAGAAGTTCGAGTCTGACAGCCATGGACCAGGCTTCTCCAGTTTTGCTCGTATCCACCAAGCTGTACAATTTCCACAACTGATCGCACTGTCCAAGTAAAAGGGCATCTGGACCGGTAGAGCACCAAACCGTTTGAAACCCGTGGGTTAAAACAGGTTGTGATGCGATTGCCCCCGGATTTGTTCAGACTATTGATTTAGAGTTCGAATGAATTACCGCAGTAGTTGACTTTGATGGTTGCTGTACTGTCCGATCCCCCACCTCTTCCGCAAGCTTGCAAACTCAATTCCCACTCTTTGACAGCTGTTGACAAACTTGGCCCCGCCACTCCCGTACTTGGCTGGGGAAGAGGATGGTGGTGTAATAAGAGAGATGAATCCAAGACCAGCCCAGCACGCCCAGCACGCCCAGGATGCCCAGAGATGCCCAGGAAGACCCGAGATTTCTTAAGGCTCCGCAAACGCCTTTCGGGGGAACTTCCAAACCCTCCCAAAAGACGAGAATAGATGATATGAACATCCTGCTAATTATCCAGTGCCCACTTCGCAGAGTTAATGAACATAATCATCATCCTTACAGTATATATATATGAGCGGAGAATACTCCTTTATTTGTGGAGAGAGGTCTCAGATGTCAGATATTAAGTCAAGTGTATACTTCCATCGAAACCCACAAATACAACTTTGAAGATTGCGAGCCAGCTCTCTCTTGAACTTCTGCATTCCGACATCCAATGCATCTGGCTTCAGTATCATGCCAGCCATTCAAATATAGAGGGGCTTTTATTGTTTGCCTCTACACGAATCATTCGAGCTAGCTTAAACATCGGTACAATTGTGGGCTATTTTATAAGTATGCTTCAACAATTCTAAACTTCCGACCGAGAAATATATGCGCTTTTCTACATCACTGCCATTTTCTTTGCTCGTTTTACATCAACCGCCTGGACAGGTGACATATTGGTTCCGAGAGATCTACTCTTTCAACCTTATGGAACTACCAGAATGAGTACCAGTAGGCCAGGACTACACCTCTCGCCCTAAGAAGTAGTGCAGGGTGCAGCAACGCATCAGAAGTGATTATGACTTCAGGTTGAGCGAACAATACAGTGTCCGAGCTACCGTATAAGACTTTTCGGGTCACAGCAGCTGCATAGAAGAATTCGCAGTCTAGATTGAGACACCAATCCTTCCACCAAATATATGGAAACCAGAGTGTGCATGGCAGATGAACGGGTGTTGTGTGAAGACGACAAAATCGAGAACCAGAGCTGTCAGAAGGGGAGAATTGCAGATCCCCACTGTATCTGTGACAACCAAAACATCTAGCTTCCATGAAAGCGAGCGAAGGATCATGCCATGGATTCTTAGACAAGAGTTTGTGCCGTACGGAGTGGGTTTAGGATTCATGGTATGTAGCTCGTCGAAGGATTCTACAACTATGTCGTCAGACAGTAGCAACGAGTGTTTGAGAAAGGCTACCATTTGCTAATCCAATCACTCGATGTCAAACCAATGCTACAGTAAGCAGTACCATAGATTCAGATCAGAGAATACTGCCAGAGACTAAAGGTCTTGATGCCCTCAGTCTTAGGCAAGGACTTCGCTCATAGACAGGCTCCACATTCCAGCTTTAATGTGTTGTAAACATGCCACTACCTCGTTATTTCCACGAGGAGAGAAAACTTCCACCACGCCTCGAGAAATCCACGCTAGTGCTGGAATGTGCAGGTTCTACAGGTACATGTTTGCGGCATCTGGCAGCTTGTGTCATGGCTTCTGGATAAGGGTCAAGTCATCGTTTGATTCTATTAGAATTAAACTGTCGAGTAATATCGCCCGACCGCCAACAGCGAACAAAGGTGGCTTTTTGGTACAAAGAAACAACAGGAGACTAGCATACCTGTTGCATTTCCCCCTTAGATCGTAAAGGCAATGTGTGCTGCTTTACTTTCAAAAATATGATCTCATTTCTCACGTTCGACTCAATATTTCGAATTTACTTCAAATTGGAAAAATTCTAGAGAACTTATTTAGGCGACTCTAGGAAAGAAGACAACTCTTTGAGCACTGAGATGTTTTTGCAAGTAGAGTGTCAAGCTTTATCTTGCTACTAATTGATATCGTGCTGAAAGCGATTGCCATGTGAATAGCCGTTCTTGCAGATAACTGCCTCAGATCAGTTATCACGTCACAGGAACGAGGGGCTTTAGCGAGGCTGGGTTAGCAACCTCGCTCCACATCGCCTACTTACCTCCACGTTCTCGATTAGTACCGTACTGTTAAACAGCCTATGTAAATACATTCTTCTGATGACCTGATAAACTTCTATGCTGGGGAATTCCTGTATATGTCATCCTACTCGTACAGCTAGGCAACGCAGGCTGTTACGTTGATTGGCAACGGCTGTGAGGACAGGGCGGTCTCGGTATCTATCCAGCATCCACCCACCTCATCGAGAAGTCGGTCTTACGAAATCTTATCTTTACATCTTTCGTAGTATACTAAGGCGAGAAGCAAGGCTGCAGAAAGCAGAATATACAGCCATGGCGTCACCGCAATCGAATATCAGAACTCGCTTTCTGGTCATCTCAGACACCCACGACTTCGATTTTGATAATCCCAAGCATCAGGCGCCTAATGTGCACTTGAAGCACCCTTTTCCAAAAGCTGATGTTTTGCTTCATTGTGGAGATCTGACAAGTAGGTCTTATTTTCTTTGGGATGCCTTTCTCTAGAATGTCCAAGCATCAGAGGAGGTTTTAATTCAGTAGCTGTTGCAGCAACCTAGCTTGATGGTGTTGAACAAGCTCTTCACACTAGTGGCTTGAATACTTTCGTAAACGCTCACTACCGGTGTGCAGCAGCTTGGTCATACCTGAGAGACTGATCAGGATATTTTAGCTAGACCTAAGAAAGCTACAACAGACATAAATCTTATCTAAAATTACCCAAAATTACCTCAAGCTGACTTTATGTGTGCAGTGGGAGGAGGCTTGGATGCATATAAGAAGGTATGCTGTGTCTCCTTTATTTCATCTGTGGGGGCGTTGCGTCCCTACTTCGGCGATGTTTAAGTATCTACGAGCGCAGCATGACTTGCAACGGACCATATAATTCTCCTGTTGCATACTAATATTGCGCTGATTTAGGTGCTTCAAATGCTATCTACCATTGATGTAGAATTGAAACTTGTGATTGCCGGAAACCACGACTTTTCACTCGATCACGTTTATGGACAAATTCTCGACCCTGATCACACTGACGATGATGATGACGATGACGAGGTAGATGAGGAAGACACCGACAAGTACGATCACGAACAAGCAATGGCGCTATTTAAGGGACCTTTGGCGAAAGAGGTAAGCTCAATTAGTCGCTGCTATTCTCAGAATAGAGCAGTACGTTCAATACTGATAATAAGGGCAACAGGCAGGTGTTACATACTTGTGTGAAGGCACTCACACATTTACCCTTAAAAATGGTGCTAAATTTACCGTGTATACGAGTCCTTACCAGCCACGATTTTGGGGATCATTCCAGTACGATCGTGACCAAGACCGATTCAATACGGCCTCACAAGTTGCCCCCGGGCACTCGTCGATTGCAAACCACCCAATCCCCGACTTTCCAAATGTCGATATTATCATGACCCATGGGCCGCCTCAAGGCATTTTCGACTGGACCATCAGTGGAGAGGGAGCCGGCTGTGAAAATCTTCTTCGTGCTGCAAGCAGGGCAAGACCTCGGCTCTATTGCTTTGGACATATTCATGAAAGCCACGGTGCAAAGATGGTCACTTGGAAGGACAATAAAAACCTAATAGGAAAGGAGGTAGGGAATGATCCCAGAAAGCATTCAGTCTATTGATTGTCTTACATTCTGGATACAGCGCTGACTCAAAACTAGGCAATTCTTGGTGAAGAGAACAAGGACTCTATAAGAGATGTTTATCCCGAGCCAATCTACTGGCCGGCCGAATTTGGCAAGCAGACATTGATGGTGAATGCAGCTATTATGGATCTTCAGTATAGGCCGACGAACCCACCATGGTTGATTGATCTTGACCTTTCTCCCGTCACAGAGTCAGGTGCACCCATATTGAGCTAGCATGTTTTTACAACAGCTGACAGTGTATGGTGGCATTTGAGATTATGCTAGATGTGGTCTGTGCAAGACCATCATCCCTTACCTGGACCAAGTCTTGGAGGATGGAAAAGCTTAGCACTAATATCAGAGGTTTGAGTTAGACTCTATAAAAATAGATAGGAACATTAATGCTAGCTGAATCAATATCTGTTTTACTCTAGCTCATTACATGGCAGTTCAGCGTTAGACGAAAGTAGACGCTACCAAATTTCTCTCAGAGGCACTATTTTAGGAACCCACTTCTATAAGAATGATATGGTCATACAGGATCAGAAATAGATCGAGACATCAAGGTGAACTTCAAGTTGAGGTAAAGTGGTATTGCGGTACCCATAGTGAGGATTGCAAATGGAGACATGGGTAGAAGGGTAAAGGAACATTGTAGAGATCGTCTTCTATGACATTATTGCCTATTCTAATTTAAAAGGTTGTCTTTTTCCCGGTAGCTTCCACAATACCACCTGTCAAATGAGCACCTCCGTAAGGCAAGTCGTACTTAACGGCTGGCTTTGGCGCCGAGGCTCTTGGGGCTCGGACTGGTCTTGCATCATCTCCATCTCCTGTAGCATCGCCAGCAGCGGCCTTCGTTCCATCCTTGCCGTACCGTTTCTTGTACCTCACTTGAGCATCTTCTGCGTACTCGACTCTCAATGGCCGGCCCATGATCTTGTTCACCCACCACTTCCTCATCTTGGTTTTCTTTGGCTTCGACTTGCTGACCTGCTCTTCATCAGATCCAGACCCAGACCCCGATTCGCTTTCTGATTCGGCGTCCGAATCTTCCGCTTCGATCATGACAAAACCTTGAACGGCGTGCTTGGCTGACTCGAGGTCCTCAAAGACAACCCATGCATATCCCTTACACTTTCCAGAGTCTTCGAACGTAGCAACCTTGACGCTTTCAATGGTACCACACTTCTCGAAATGCTCCTTGACGCTCTCCTCGGTAGCGTCAAATCTCAGGTTTCCTAAGAACACTCGTTTGTTGGGCGGTTTGCCCTCAGCACGACTTTCCTCCTTTGTCTTTTCCGGCCTGCCCTCGAACGACTTGCTGTTCTTGATCAACACCCGCCGGCCACCGAGCAGCTGCTCCGACAACTCAATCGCCTTTTCCACCAGCTCCTCGGTCGAGAAATCAACATAGGCAAAGCCTTTGTTATGGACGATCTTGCCAAACTTTCGCTCCTGTACCTGGTTCGCTGATTTTTTATCGTTGGGCCCGGGCATGTGTACCCTGGTGATACCCTCTTCCGTGATATCTGAGTATTCTACTAGGAATTTGCGCAGATCCTCCTTGGATACAGACCAAGGTAAGTTACCAATCCAAACGCCATATTCAGATCTCTTTTCCACCTCAGCCTTCTTCGTCTCGACCTCTGCAGCAGTGGGCTCTGCGCCTGATTTGGACGGGGGAAGAGGTTTGCCTTTCTTGAGGAGACGGAGTGCCTTTTTCGAAGGAGGTTCGGGAGCTGTGATGTCCACTTCGATCTCGTCAACAGACAGTTTGCGTTTCTTAGCCGGTGGGTCATTTGAATCCGTCGTTTCTAATCCGTCGCCTTGTAATTCAGCGTCGTCCATTACGACATCAACTGTATCTTCCTTTACCTGCTTATCCTCTTGAGCTGCACTTTGCTCAGAAGTAGACTCGGCAACAACTGGAGCCTCTACTACCGCAGAAGCCTTTCTCTTCTTGCTTGACTTGTCCTTAGATTTTGTCTTGGTTTTGGTAGTCGAAGCTGGCTCAGCCAGGTCCATCGACTTTCTCTTCTTGCTAGACTTTTCCTTCACTGGCTTCGACTCGGTCGGAGCCATTGCGTCTGTCGGTGGAAGAGAGCTTCGGGCCATCTTTGTATGTCAACTACAATGACTAAATTCTTCCTGCTGAAATGTTTCCCGAGTTATTCGAGGTACCCGGCGCTGAATCAATGTCCGCTGGGATTGGGATTTCAGAATCTTTTTTCTTCGGCATTCTGCCAGTAGCCCGCATTGCTCGGTACACCTAACCGAAGGCGGTGTACATCTATATATCTCCAAACCACTCTATTAACAGAAACAGGAGCAAGTTTATATAGATACTGGAAAAATTATTCAAGATTCAACTGGCGGTCATTTTACAAGCTACTCATATGTTTAAGAATACCCTCTTAATTATGCTTGACTACGTGTAGTGCGTTCATATCTTCTGGATATTTGAGTGGTGTGGTGCCTTAAATAATGGGCTGGTATATTTAGCAAGCTGAACCTATGCGCGGCTGGTCCCTTCATAAGTCTCATAGCTCGCGCCGCGCGAATCTACTACTCAACTACAGACCTGGCATATCGTCCAGCCATATCGATCAGATAAGTCAATTACTGAAGCAGCTCTCCCATGATATCGACGAGATGTCAGAAGAAACAGAACAGAACAAAGAAAATGGCCCTAGTATCGATAAGGACATCATGGATGAAGGCTTGCCCCAGGCGGATGAGGTGAAGCAGACCTACAAATCATATAAGTACGTTATCATCGATTTGACAGTGATCCGAGACTTCGAGTTTCCAACTTAGATCCCCAGCGCAACGCGCTCAAATACGTGGCTAACGGATGCGCCGCTTAGAAAGAAGTATCGTAAGATGAGAGTCCGCTTTGATGAGCAGATGAGGCAGAGCAACGAGCTGTTCAGTGCAGAGCACGCAGCAAAGGAGACTGCTCGCCGACTGGCACAACAGAATGAGTATGTACCTCGCAGGTTCTTTGGCGAGTTCTGTAACTGAAATCATTTCGCATAGCCAACTAATGGAGCTCCTTCTCGATGTCAACAACTCCGCTCAAATCCCTGCCGACAAACGTATCGACCTATCTGTCGAAACCCCAGCAATTGCTGATGTACCGGCTCTCGTCACATCCGAAGAACTCGCAGAAGCCGCTGAGTTAGATACCCCGGCTGGACAAGCAATATATAAGGATATCGGGTCTATCCTCGAAGAAAAGGCTGCACTGAAGGCAGCCTCCAAGCCCCCGAAGTCATTTGCGTATCTTTTGAACAGCATACACCATATCTCAACCCGCAGCCCGCTGGTATCTTCTGACTTGCTCAAGGATCTGGGCACCGTGGATGGAACTGGGCCGATTGCCTATCTTACCGCTGATCAGATTGACGATTACATCTGCGACATAGATGTCTCGCTAGGGAAGCCATCAACTACACCTCATCCCCAACCAAGCCCACAGGAAAATGTTGCGCTGAGAAACCCAGTCAGCGTGTACAACTGGCTGCGCCGGAACGAGCCGAGGATCTTCCTACAAGATGGCGAAGGCAGCGAGAAATCACACGGCAAGCCGGGTTCGTTACGAGGTGCTGGGAAACGAGCGAGTATGCCTATGCCTAGTCACGGGGATGCGTTGGAGATTGTGGAAGAAGACGGACTGGGTTACGATCCTACGATTGCGGGTTTAGATCCAGGCACTGCAAAGGGGAAAAGGAAAAGGGAGGACGACGGAGGGTATCATCCAAAACTGGGCGCTCCTGACGGGAAGGTTAAGAAACCAAGAGTCAGTAGGAAGAAGAAAGAGGGTAACGGAGAGACTCCTACTGCATCTGCGAAAAAGGGGAAGGGGAAGGCTAGAACGTCTTCACCAATGGTCGTTGATTCTGGCAATGCAGATAACTAAATTAAGGTTTGTGTAATAGTATGTGACATCAATATCGTCAAATAGATTTTCGAGTTACCAGAGTTTAGGCAGTAGAACAGAGAGAGTACGCAAATAGTCTTAAGCACATTTTGGATCAACCCTTACTATTTGAAGGAATCTACATTGGCAATTTCCACCATGAAACATATGTGCTCAGCTTATGATTGTAGTATTTGCAAATAACGATATATATATACCCAAATCGTAGACTCTACCACATAACACCAAGTGATTTGCAGTTATCAGAGGAATGATCGCTTTCTGAAGCGCATGCGGTCTATGTACATAAAGTCAATGCAAAGGATGCTCATGATTGTCAGTATGCGGACTTAGATGCAGTAATCGGATGGTCCGACCAATGCTCTCCATGTCTATCTCTCCTATTTACAACTTCTGCTTCAAAAGAGTCTTCATCCGTCTCTCGACAGCGTTCAGGTACTCGGTCGTTGTGACATAGTCCTCTCTTCCGGTCTTGCCACATGCAAGTGCCAAATCTTTGGTCATAATACCGTCTATATCAACGGTATCAATGCATGCCTTCTCGAGTGACTCGGCGAAAGCTACTACGTCAGGTGTCTCGTCGAGTGTACCTCTTTGAATGAGACCTCTAGTCCAGGCAAAGATCGATGCAATTGGGTTAGTGGAGGTCTCATTGCCCTTTTGGTGTTCGCGGTAATGGCGTGTTACAGTACCGTGTGCAGCCTCAGACTCAAATGTCTTTCCGTCTGGCGTGATGAGCACGGATGTCATAAGACCCAGAGAACCGAAACCTTGGGCCACGATATCTGATTGCACATCTCCATCATAATCTGTCTAATATTAGCATGGGATCAGGATGAGAGGAAAATATCATACTCTTGAGTGCCATGATATAACCACCGCTGCTCTTCATCATTTGCGCAACCATGTCGTCAATGAGTCTGTGCTCATACCATATCTTCTTCTCGTCAAATTCTTTCTTGTATGTTGTCTCGAAGATATCCTCAAAGATGTCCTTGAAACGACCATCGTACTTCTTCAAGATGGTGTTCTTCGTGCTCATGTAGAGAGGCAGAGATTTGCTCAAAGCCAATTTGAAACTAGCATGCGCGAAGCCTTGGATGGACTCGTCGGTGTTGTATTGTGTTTGCGCAACTCCTCCCCCATTCTTGAATTGGTAAACTTCAATCTCCTCTGGCTTGCCGCCCTCGGGTGTGAAAACCATCTTCAGTGTACCATTTCCCTTGACTACTAGATCCTTGGCACGGTACTGGTCACCGAATGCGTGACGACCAATGATGATAGGCTTCTTCCAGCCTGGTACCAGCCGAGGAATTCGTGGAATTACGATGGGCTCTCGGAAGACGGTACCTCCTAAGGCATTTCTGATTGTGCCATTGGGAGACAGCCACACTGTAGATAAATAAGTACTTGTGGCAACAGCTGGCAAAGAGCTACATACTTTGCTTGAGGTTAAATTCCTTTACACGTGCCTCATCTGGTGTAATGGTGGCACACTTCACACCAACAGAGTACTTCTTAATGGCCTCCGCAGAGTCAATGGTGACCTGGTCATTGGTCTCATCTCTGTACTCGAGTCCTAGGTCGTAGTACTTTAAATCGATGTCTAAGTATGGGTGGATGAACTTGTCCTTGATGTCCTTCCAGATGATACGGGTCATCTCATCGCCATCTAGCTCCACCACCGGGTTCTTGACCTTGATCTTGTTGAAGGTAGCCATGTTCCTGGCGCGTGTGAATGCCGGACCGAAAGATGCGGTACTGCGGGCAAAAGAGGAATGCGACGATCGGGTTATTCCTTGGGAGAGGTTTCGAGAGAATAGTACGGTTCGGGAGGCGTTCATAATGGGAAGAGAGGACGTATACCGAACGTCCTAAGATACCTAGGTAGCTGAGAGCAGAATTCGCGAATGTCGGCGCAGAGTGGAGCTGAGGATCCAGTTCCGAGGGTCACCGCGGCAATGGCAATGACACTGGCTTTGGCGCTTGCAAGAATGGGTGGTAGCTGTACTAGGTAAACTAGGAAGCTCGCTTCGACTCGCAGAACTGTTAGCAGAAGTGTGGGGGAAGCACGGTGTTGTGGAGGTAGAGCGTTATACTTACTCGATCTTCGTGGTGTCTCGAAGAAGAATGAGGGGTAGACAGAATAGTGCCAGAGCGTACTGTAACACTGCTGCGGATGCGGATTCGTATTTCATCTTTCTTTTAGCCGCCGTTGGGGCTATTTCGTCAGCTGGTCGAATCCTAAGAAAACGGTTAACATAGATACATAGCACATGTATCCTTCTGTTATACTAACAAGTAGTTTCATCGTTGGCCTCCATAACCTATAAAACCTCCGAGTACTGTAAGATCCAACGAGAAATCCGAGCGCCTGCATTCTCTAACCGGGCCACCCCGCGATCTATAGTGCAGATCACGGGATGAGCAAGTGCTTCTGACCAGAGCTTGTTTGGGCTCTGAATACGAACGCCAGATTCAGCTATAAACGATGCATCTCAAGCGAATTTATAGCTTGCTCTTTCTCTTTCTCTCCGATCATAGATTTCATTATGAGCGCAGGTCGTTGAATATTCAGATTTTCAATTTGGTATATAAGTATTGGCAAACTGACTACTGCTCTCCCCAAGGAAATTCATTGCATCTAATTCCAACTTTGATGGTGTCGGATTCTCTCAGACGTGCATAAACAACAAGCATAAACATCCTCCCATTCCAGCCGTTTATCTAATGACGCCTTGAAATTTATTCGTGAAAATCGTGATTTGACTCGAGATCAAACAACAAATACTCCCAGCCCATAGAATTACAAAAACAAACAATCCAGTATAGCTGTGAACTAGCTGTGAAATCCAAAGGAAATGTCATGTCCTCATAAAGAAACAATATCCTCGCTTGAAAACTCAAGCATTGCACTGCTTAAAGTAGAAGCCATAGAAGATCAAGTTCGAAGGACAAAAAGGGGCCAGAGAGAAACAGAAATTAGAAGAAGAGTGAATCCAGCAATACCAAGTCTCAAACGCCAAACTCCAAATTATGGACAACTTACACCAGCCCACCAACTTATTGACTTCCCTAGTCCTCAATGCCGGAAGCTCAAACGCGCTCCAAATCTCATATTCAGGTCTCCTCCCTAAAAAAACTTATTAGATCCTTTTATGTGCGATACACAGAGACACCTCCTCCTTTTGACTGCTTTTAGTCCGCCATTGATAGTTAGGTGGCATATGATACTTGATAGCTTGCACTGTTGTATTCTTGGTATCTGTAATACGGTGATGTCGCAGGTTCAATTGTAGATTGAGAGCGGCAATCATGACATGGCTCCCAACATGTACCATCAACGCTTGCAATCCAGCCCGATGCCTGGCATGTAGTACATTTCAGGTAGGAGGTCGAGTAGTGATCTTGGTCGTCACCATAAGTTGGAAATGCCACTTCATCAGTACTTTGAAGGGGAGGGGTCAGATTCTGAGCCATCTGTTGACGCGCTGTAATTCGTTTGGGCTCACAGGGTTGTTTACATTCAGGACAGCTCCAGGAGTCCTTTACTCGTAAAAGACACTTCACACAGCGCCACCAATTGGGTGTAATCTGTCGTTCCTCTCTCCACCTTCTCTCAGTTCTTCTCCATTCTTTATCAGACAAGTTTTTCGTCTTCTTGGCGGATCCTATATCTTCTTTGTGGTAGTCTTTCAAGTGGTCTCTATAGTGATCTTTCCTTGTGAAGAAGTCGGTTGATCGTGGACATTTGATATAGTCACAGGGAAATCGTTGCTTTTGGTCATCGCAGGCGTGCACATTAGTATAGTGTCGATCCAGGTCAGCCGGTCTTTTGAAGTGTGCTGCGCATCCGTTGGGGAATTTGCATATATGAACCCCCTTTACAGTTGGTCTATTGGATTGTCAGCTCCTTAGTTATGAATACTGTCAGCGCCTTCTTCGACCTTACCCGCTGCTCAAGTATACTATTCGAGGAGTTTCTAAAGTGACATTCCATCGCGGGCTTAATTCCAAATAAGGCTGTCTCCCTTTAGGCACCTTGAATTCGTACAGTTTTAAAAGTTCCGTCTGAGACGACCAGCCCAGACTGTCTGGTGTGTGCCGAACTTCTTCATCCTGTTCAAGAGGTTGTCTAGTGGATAAGTACTCATCAACATGACTAGAATTCGTCACATCTCTATTGCCGTAAACAGTGCAAGTGGACTCGTAGTCCAACGCGGGAGAAGATCTACCATATGACATGGCATTAGGTGATAAATTAGGTGATAGAGAATATGTTGAATAGTGGCTTTCATTGGAATGGTCTCGGTACATTGCAGCGCCACCTTGAGAGTCAATTATCGGGTTTATTATGTCTATCTCGTACTCCTCGCTTTGATGTGGGAATAAGCTTGTTCTCGAGCCTTGCTCGAACGAGGTAGGGTAAATGCTTTGGAGGTCCATTGAAGAAGTACTGTGATCCTTCTTTTTCATTAGTAGCAATACTTAAACAAATTCGATTGTTCACAAGGTACTGGAACAAACATTTGTTTAACCCAATTCAGTAGACGTTTTAACTCACCACGTAATCCGTAGTTTTCAAAATCAGGAGATGATAAAAACTTGAGCAGAACTATCAAGCGTCGCTCTGTTACCAGAAGATAGAAAGGAGGCAAAGTTATGGGGCAACTAGGTTGGGGATCTACAAAGACGTTTTAGAAGAAGCAATTCACATAATGAATTCCTGAGCCGGACTGTAATATAAGGCCTGTATTGGGGAAGAGTCAAGTCGACGTTGCACCTCAAGGACATCTCATGGTAAATATCTAGCGGTGTGATTCGTCCCAAGCAAGGCGTTTACACGTGAACCTTGTGAGTGTGGCGGTGAGATGTGTTACAGATGGTAAGTTGCGGTTGCAGTTATAGTCGTGAGCCTCATTAGAACCGTTGGATGGGAGCAGACCAGTATCAGCAACAGATATGTAGATCGTATTTTGCAAGATTGAATCGATCCGACTGAAACCAAACCTTTCCCAATGCGCTCACCGAGGTATATACATTGAAAAAGCCACAGCCTTCTATGTAATGATAAAGTTCGCTAGGTATTGCTAAATGTGCTCTAAGGTAGTCAAAGATTTGAAGAAGTGACAAGCATACCATAAGCGAAGCAGGTCCGGAAACTCTCAGAACTTCTCAGAGCCTCGTCTACCCATGCGGTAAAGTGAATTAAGCAAATTCATCTGTCCAATTGAGTAGGAACAGCCTTGTTAAGGCGTGCGGAGTGGTAAGAAGTGGTTCGGCTAGCCATCATACAACATGTAGGCAGACTACTGGGCTAACGCCTAATCTTCATCGTCTTGCTACCCCCTGCACATCTTGTCACAGACTGGGAGACCCCAAGTCTACGCCAAATATCCTAGCACACATTTTACAGAATGGCATCAATCCTAGAGGGTCGGGCGAGATTGACTGTCATGTACTGCTTGTTCTAGAACAAGAATAGTGTTGACCATAACCGTAAGTTCGGGCAAGAGGACATATATGTTGTGACCTCTGCATGCTGATGCAATAATAGCGGTAACAGGACTGACATGTCCAGGAGTAGATAATTGAAGTGCTGGATTGGAGCACACTTTCTTCATAGGTCGGGCAGACTAGGCTGCTACGAATGATGAAGGTGTGTGCAGTGAAGTACTTTTCGCCTTCTTTTGCCTCGTCGCTGCTATACTGTCCAGTACGATCTGACATGAGGCTGACGACGTCTATCAAATGGTGCCCTATTGATTATCATTATGCGGCGATGATACCAAATCAATCTGAATCTATGCCTGCTCAGCAGGCATGGTAGTTGAAGTAATGTTCATCAGGCTGGGACGAAGTTCCAAGTATCAAGCTCCAGCAAGAAACCCCACGAGGAGATTAGCAATGAAGCCGGAAATGAAGGCTCTTCTCTGGCTAGATACAGTTAGCACAGATAATCTGAGTCTTGACGGCAAATGGAATATAGAAAGGTGCGGCTCTCGCTATTATTCCCAAGTCATATTCTAGAACGCGAAAGGAAACAGCGCAGAATTCCGTGGGGTCTTGGCTGTGAAAGAAATTGAATCTGTGGTTCACTGGTGCGACCCAGCTTTCACTCAGACCCTTGACAATGGTGCGCATTTTGCGGCGCAGATGCTCATGTGTCTCTTAGCTCGGAAGTGCGGCTCCAAGAGGATGCCAAAAAGCAAAAAGGGATTTGTGTGCCTTCTGAGAAGAGCGCACTTGGATGGTTATGCTGGGTTAACAAGGCAAACTCCTTCTACGTGAGTTGGCGACATCGAGTTCTTATAGCTTCACTTTGTTACACTTGTATTTGCAACCCATTTCAGGAGTGTTGGGCAGCGTTGCAGGACTAGCATCAAATTCGCTTTCATGTGCAGCCTCGTTTAGTCGTGCATTATTACTGGTGTAGGGAAATCCCCGACCAACATAAGACGTACGATCATCGTGATCGAGTTTGAAGATTACAGTCTGGGTCAAGACAAACAGAAGCGGCAGTTTTGTACAATGTAGCGCCCTAATTTGATTTTTAAGATACCAATGGTCTCCCTGGACCAAAGGAGCAACACCATGCGCCAACCTCCCACCAGGACACCAAAACTTCTACAAGTATATCATACAACATCTTCCAAAAATTTATATGCAAACTTGAAGTCTGCTTTCCGTCGGTTCATCCTAAAGGAGATGTGTTAGCAACATATTTCTTTGCTTTTGCGTATTCTTAGAACAAAATATGCTCAATATCATCCCATCACTATTAGAAAATCCGGGCCATGATGGATCCGAAATCCATATAGGAAATACTCTGCAGCATTCGATATTCAATCACAGTGTTAACTTACCACGTGCTCTCATAGTCGAAGAAGCGATATGTTCCTTGCTCAAACTCTTCCGTGATAGTCTTCGGTTCTTCATGACGCTGAAACCATGTTTGGTACTGCTTATGAAACTATGCAATGAATTTTGATTAGAATTCTGATCAAATATTCTACTGATGATTGACTTACCCGCCAGCTTTGGTCCTTCAAAGCTCTCGCCGCGAGATATTGCTGATATGTTCCTTGTTTATAATAAAACACATAAAACAATGTATCTGGATCAATGCGCGAGTACAGCCTGGGATCATCGAATATACTGGCTGATTCTGAAGGAAAATACGATGGCGTGGCAAACTTGAAGTCGGGTTTTCGCTCTCGTGGTGCACTCACGTCTTGTATTTCCGGGAATGTCTTCAGTGAAGCCTAGATTGATTCCATATTAATATCTTGTAGCACCAATACTGATAAGAGAAAAATATCAAGACAGTATCAAACAATCACCACACGATTCGAGCAACTCGGTTCGGATACGAAATTTACTGGAAACTTTGCTTACCTCGAGCATTCTTTGATTTGCTTGTGATGAAGAACTACAAACTCGTTGTTGGGTAGCTTCGAACGATTGTAATAGGTCTTGCATTCCTGGAGGAAGATGATAGATAGATTCCTCCAATTCTTCGCTATTAAAGTCCTTAGCTCCATTAAGAAATCCGTTGGTTTGTGGCACGGCACCTACTCCAGTTAGTACTTGAACATGAGATAATGGCAAAGAAACGAACCTTTCGACGTATCAGTTGCCTCTAGGGTTGCTGTACCTTTCCCAGAAGAGCCTCTGGAGGTGTCAGGTCTGGTACTTTCTGGTTTCTCGGCTGAGGCCTGCGGTAAGCCACCTCCATTTAAGGCGTCAGTTGATTGGCTAAGAACGGGTGACTTTGGTTGTGAGCTCGAAGAGGGTTCTATAGCCGCTGGGACATTAGGTCTTGTTGCAGAAGATTGCGTTATTGGAGTTGGCTGGGAGTATGCGGCTTTAGGGGACGGAGAAGCAAGGCTTGGTCTTCTCACAGCATTTGACGGTAGTAGTGTATGGTTAACAGAAGTATTTGGCGGTGGTAGGGCTTCAGGAGGCGGAGGCAGAGGCGCAATTCCCACATTATTCTTATCACTGGCAGCAGCCGCAGCAGCAGCTGAAGCATACTTTAATGTTTCTCCAGGTACTCTAGTTGGCACAGTTGCAGGCTTCATCGCTGTTTGCGCATTATTGGTGATATTTGATAAAGGTGTATGCAAGGTTGCCAAAGCTGGAGCAGGGCTTTTCATTTGGGTCGACGGTCGTCGTGTGGATATACTGGGAGCCTCCGCAGTAGATGCTGGTTTCGATTTTCCACCAGGTATACTGTTCGATCGTATCTCTGGCTCTGGGGTGTCATCTTGTATGGACTGGGTATCCTGCGATGAAACTCGATCGTTCTCATTGTTCATGCCGTAGACATCTTCCTCCTCCTGAAGGTTGAGATCTTCGTACATCAGATCGTCTTCCATAAAGTCATCGGTCGCATTATCGGTAACATAATATCGAATAGACTCCTCCAGGTCGTTCACCTGCTCGGTTTCAATCCCACCGTTTTCTAGCGACCGTTTCATGAGCTCTAGCTTCCCCTGGTGCCATTTATGTCTTTCGGTAACACGATCGATTTCGCCCATGCGATCCTGCTTCGCAGAATGGTTTTTGCCTTTCTTCATCGTCGCTCGTATCCCTTCACCTTCTGCCTCGAGGGTCTCTATCTGCCTCTCCAGCTCATCAACCATATTACTTAAAAATTCGCATGCTTCCGCTTTAGCACGCTCCTTCGGATCCAATTTCGTTGCAGCTGATAAGCCTTCCTTTGAATACGCCTTGGTTTTCATTGCCTTCTCAACGGCCTTAAACTTCTCCATTTGCTATACGCTGTTTAGCATTTTCCCATCTTAGTAAATTAAAAGACACCTACCGTCTCAATCAACTTCCGCTTCTCTAGCAGCGGCCCCTTATCTTTAACATCATTGCTAGCTGCCCATGTCTTAATTTGATCCCGTAGCCGTTGGAGCTTCTTGATCTCTCTTTTGAGGTTATCCTCCAGTTTCTCCTTCTGCGCGGCATTCGTAGACTGTTCGATCTTCTCATATATTGACTCGAACTCCGTCACGCCTTCATCAACCTTCTTGAAGCACTTGTCGACCTCCTGCTGGAGCTTTCGGGCTGCCATTTTGTTGGTTGTAGGAACACCGTGTTGTGTGTTCCCTAGCGCTTTTCGATTACAGTCGTGTCCCTTTTTAAAATTTGGGCGCTACTAAGCTTCATATGTAGGCCCGTCTAAATTTGCTGTTATGACCACTTGAGAAAGTTGTATACTGTAAGTTGTCACAATGGCGAATATGAGCGCAAACAAGAGTTGATGGGTTGTGAACTTGAGCTTACAGGCTAAGATTTGATTGGCTATGCCCGGATTAGTCACCTTTTTGAAAATGGCGAGCATGGACTCAACTAAATATGGGGTAACTCGGATGAAGCCAAGACCACACGTTGATATGACCAAAAGCTTGAAGGTATTCACATAGGCGTGTTGCCGTGGATAACAAATTACATTGGACAATTGTTCAGATTTTGGTCTACAAGTTACCAGCTACTGCTCGTCTCTTCTTAAACTTTCTTTTCTGCACCAGACTTCCGCTATAGAAACACAAGTGAAGTAAGTGTACTGGATTGACCACAACATTCAACACTTTTAGAAACAAGTAAACTTGGCTTCACAATTCATCCACGATCTTCATAACTGTCTATGAAGCAGATTTATCGATAACGCTACATAGCACACAATCAGTAACAACAATGAAAGGTTAGTAGCAGCTGAGAGGTTAAAGCAAAATTTTGCTGGTATCGCTCATATAATCAGATGATAACACTGAAATGCGGTGTTTCATGGATGTGATTAACTGATCATTTGGTAGCAATCCTGCAGAGAGTGTTGTCCGCTTCTGTCGTTGTGGACAAACAATTGATATCTTCTATTGAAAGAGGAATCCTGGTTTTTGCAGGTAAGACTCACTCACTTATACCAAATCAATAGATGCCATTAGCTTGAAATCTACGTGGTCTTTTTATACTGATTCCATGCTTCATAATATGAGCAAGAACACGTATTATGTAATTCTACTTGCTAAGGGTGGAATATATAGCCGTGGCCCCCGGTGATACAGAGAAAGATGCCACTATGCTAGCTGCAAAGATCTTGAAGATGCGCCTCTGGGATGATGATACTGGCAATAGGGTATGAGCCATGGATCCCATCCAATTCTTTATTCTCCTCAAGCATGCTTGCTGTTCTTATCTTGTCGTATGTCTAGTAGTTGAGAGCGGCCAATCTGATACTAAACAAAAGTCTTTACCATTGCTCTACAACCTGAGCTAGAACTACTCAGACAACTGACACGTTGTTCACAGTGGAAGAAAAACGTCCAAGATATTGGTGGGGAGGTACTCTGCGGTATGTAATAATTGTGGTGTTAAATCAGATCGCTCGAATCTGACTAATGTCAGTTTCTCAATTCACTTTACTGGCATCCTGCAAGAAAGGTAATAAGCCAGATTTTCATGGTGCACTTGGAGGAGAGCAAGCAAAAGAGCTATATCAGCTATTTGTGGACAAAGTACAGCAGGGATACCAAATCGAAAAAGTTAAAGTATGCTTTCAATTGCATCAACAGACTCTCCGATGACTTTCCAGTCTTAGAATATCTGTCTATAATCATGAACAAGCTGACTTGTCGTAGGATGGCGTGTTTCAAGCAATGATGGTAGTGTCTTCTCTCCAGTCTACCGTGATGAACATGCTAATGTAAACTCTAGGAGGTAGCTTTGGTGAATGATGGCCCAGTACGTACTCCTACAAACGCTCAAATGAACTATACCGGAGCTACACTTACTGAAACTATTTTGAAGATTACTTTAGAGCTATCTACAAGGCCCATTGACCATAAAGGAGAAATCACCAAACCGTGAGAATATCGACAATGTTGTCCAGCAATACATTTGCAAGCTTACAATGTAACCTTGACTGCCAAAAGGTCATGCACGTCGCAGGTTAGAGTATTAAACATTCAATTAGATATAGCCCACTACGGAGAAAGCCGTGACAAGATTATAATGTTGCGTGGAAATCCTAGATGATATGCCAGATGTTATATTTATAGTCCGCGGGCCTCGATAGAATGTTTTTACATAGAGTATTGGACAGTGTAATAGAACAAGACTTTAACAAGTTCTCACATTTTATCCCATGCCCTTTCACCACTGCCGGAATTTTGATTTTAATTGGTTGATAGCTAGGGTAGAATCTTGGCAGATCTCCCCTCATGCTAGAATCTTCCAAGGCCGCGCAAGGCTGAAGAAAATAGATGCTGGAACTGTACCACAATAACAGACCGCTCTCAACAAGACCAGACAAGACAAAACCCAAGCTACATTAGACAAGACGTACTCATTGTAGGCACACTATTGGTACTCGGAATCAAATCTACCTATTTGTCTCATTCGACTTCTCAGCACGGCACAATATTACAACAAAATGGCGGACGAACCCCAAAAGCGCACCAAAGTGTTCTTTGACATCTCTATTGGCAACAAGGCCGAGGGTCGCATCACCTTCGAACTGTACGGTTCCCCAATTATTCGGATTGGCAAGAGCTGATTTTAGTAGATACAACGATGTAGTCCCCAAGACCGCTGAGAACTTTCGTGCTCTTTGTACTGGCGAGAAAGGCAATGGCAAAGCTGGCATACTGCTCTCATACAAGGGTTCTAGTTTCCACCGCGTTATTGAGAAGTTCATGATCCAAGGAGGAGATTTCACAGCTGGAGATGGGACTGGTGGAGAATCAATTTACGGCACTAAATTCGAAGATGAGAATTTCGAGCTCAAGCACACCAAGCCATTCTTGTTGTCCATGGCTAATGCTGGTCCTGGTGAGTAACTCCATAACGTACACTTATTCTACCCAAGAGAGTCGACTAATAGTGCTATAGGTACCAATGGCTCTCAATTTTTTGTTACCACAGTCCCAACACCCCACTTGGATGGTAAGCACGTAGTGTTTGGCGAAGTTCTCAGTGGCAAGTCAATAGTTCGTAAAATTGAGAAGCTCCCTACTCAAGGCTCCGACAAGCCAGCCAAGGATGTTACCATTACAAATTGCGGCCAACTCACAGGTGAGGAGGCGGACGAAGCTTCTCAGCAGGGCCCTGATAAGTATGGTGACACTTATGAGGAGTTTCCTGAAGATATGGATAAGGAACTCGCCCTCGAGGAAGTTCTGAAGATTGCTACTGACCTTAAGAGCTATGGAAACGCAGCTTTCAAGGCCAACGACCTAAATGTGGGCTTAGACAAGTACCAAAAAGGAATGCGTTATCTGGACCAGGAATCAAAATATAATTCTGAGACCGAAGTGCGGAAGCTCAAGTTCACCCTTTCGTCCAACTCTGCTTTGTTATCGAACAAACTCAAGGCTTATGATGACGGTTTACGATATGCAACTGATGCTCTAGATCTCGCTGGAGATGATGAAACTGTAAGTGATCATTTTTCAATCCGCATGTTGCACTTTACTACTTGATTACCACAAAATTATTACTAAGGCTTGTTGGCGGCGAATGAGAGGCACGTATACAAAGGACAAACTCACTAATTTTGCTTTCATTTAGTCGAGCGCCGACAAAGCAAAAGCACTGTTCCGGCGGGCAACTGCCCATGCAGGACTGAAGGATGAGGAAGCGGCGTTAGCTGATTTGGAAGTAGCCATTAAGCTGGTACCAGGCGATGCTGTGATCGCAAAGGAGTTAGCACAGATCAAGAAGGCTGCAGCTGACCGCTTGAAGAAAGAAAAGGCTCTATACAGCAAAGCTTTCGCCTGAACGACAGGAGCGTTTGCTTGCGATACCTGGGATGATTCATGATATCACGAGATGATAGATAACATTGGTGGTGAAGGGGCTGAGTCGTTGCGAGCTTTTGTATTTGCCTTCATACTATAGCTCGCCACCAATGCTTATTTACTTTTGAACGCGCTTGAACTTCGCAGATATGAATCGTTACTCATCTCTCTATGTCATTGATCTAGCCTATACATGCCATCCCAATTATATACATTCATTTTCCAACCCAATCCCGTGATTACACATCAGTCCAGTCAATCGTTGCAAATACTAAAAATCTTCCAGAGTTCATTAATTTTATTTTGGAGTAGAATTCATTGGTTCGTCTTTCCCTTTCCGTCGAAATCCCGGAAGAAAGCGTTGCTTTCCATTTCTGCTCGAGCCTCTGCCTGGCGGAGAGCTTTGCGAAGGATCGGCAAAATCATGTGGCTTTTGAAGTTTGTTGTCTTTACTGTCCTTACCAAAGTCCCAAAATCCTTGTTTCTCTTTACGCTCCTTGCCAACTTCGCCGCTGGGTGGGCTTGAAATCTTTTGATGTTCTGTGCCGCTACTAGGAGCATTTCCTCCCCATTGTGGGCTTCGAAACTCTGGCATCGAATCCATAACATCTTCATCATTGGTTAGGTCTTGGGCTTGCTCGTCATCATTTTCATGATCCTGATCTTCTTCATAATCTCGGATTCTTGATTTCGCGAGACCTTCTACGATCTCGTTCCACTGTAGAGAGCGTTCATCAACTGGTCTTTCATGATCTAGTTGAACAAGGCATTGGTCGGCACGGCGTTGTAAGCTCAAACACAGCTGATGAAATTCCAACAGATCGCCTTCTAAGACTTCGGCTGCTGGACGGTGAGCGGTAGCATCTAGCCAGAGCTTAACCAAGGCCGAAAAATTGCGGGCATGGTCAATTAAGTATGGAAGAGAAGGGAATCCTTCTCGGGATGTTGGAGGTAGGCGTGCGAGGATTGTAATAGGAGTCGAGTAAGACGCAGGTAAAACAAAGGTCTGCCGTTCTATTGGAATAGAGCAGACTTCATCTATATAATCCTTCACCGACTGTCGATTGCTAGTGAGGAATTTATTCATCGGTTCCATCCATACCTCTTTTTGCCCAAAAGTTGATAGATTGGCCAACGCTTGCAGGCTTTTCGCTATCAATGTCAAGGTTCTCTAAAATCCTTATTAGCAAAGTGATGAGAATCTAGTTAGGCTGTTTACTTACCTGAGCTTTAGCAGGTGGGTGATCCCGGAGCAGTCCGAATAATTTAGGATTGAGCAATGCTGGGCAGAAGAAGCGAAGAAACAGAAACCCAGAAACACTAGTATACGTTGCGGTTCGGAGGAAAGCTCCATAACGATCCTCCGCTACTGCGCGAATGTATTTTAGTATCTGCCGCAAGGCAGGAGGGCACTTTGTAGCTGAGCACGCCATAGTGTCCCATACTTCTGTAGTTAAAGAAAGGAGCTGAGACCAGTTCTTGTTGATGTCATCGCCATGTGACAAACGAGCCGGGTCCACCTCACAGTCAGGATTAAGCACGTTTATCTTGAGGATCTTGTCTGACAGGACTTCTTCCAAGTACTCTTTACCTAAGCGTCGCATATGGATGTCCAATGCCTGAGTTAAGAGAGAATTACCTCGAAAAAGAAGGTTGGCCTCTCCGTGAAGTGACTTGCTCATATCTCGTACAGTCTGTTCTCGTTCGCTAACTGATGATTCATTTGATCCAATCCTTCTACTATATCTCAATCGACGAACGGGTTCTTCTTTTGCGATACCATCTATTTCATCTTCTGCCAGAGATCTTAACCAGTCCCCAGCGTGACCAGAAACTTGAAATATGTTGATGAGAATCTCAGATAGCTTTCGCAAATTGGTCGAGGTTGCTTGAGCTATTTCCAGAGTCAGACCGGTGTTAAATCGATGCAGAAGTTCCGATATCTCTTGATAGTCTTTTGCAAGGAGCACCACAAGTTCTTCGATCCGAATCTTGAGGAACATCTCGCCCAGCTTTTCTTGCTGATTGTCTATTATTGGGTACCAACTTTCAAAATCTTTTCCTCTCTCTAGTGTTTCAATAGGTATTTCTACAGTACCGTAGACAACTTCTTTGGTCTGATTAGGAACATGAATGCTCGATGAAGAAAGGAAACCATGTGCTGCTACTTCGGGCTGTTGATTCTTTTTTAAGACGATGGAAAGTCTAGGTAGATATGCGGGTAGGTCATGAAATTCACAGTCCTCCCGCCAGAAAGGATTTCGTGTATCCGTCTTGGTCTTGGTTCGAGCTCGAATCTCCCCATCTAAAATAACTTCAGCGAAATAATCTCCTATTGAGTGATCTGATTCAGCCTTATTGGATTGTTTTCCGGGTGAAAGTGCTTCCGTTTTAGCACCAGGTTTTCGTATTTTTGCTTCAACAACACGTATGGTGAGCGTCTTCTCGACACGGAAAATGTCAGTATTAGTATTAGAGCCCTCGACTCTTGCCGAAACACTAGCATGATTGTGTCCATAAATCTCCGGAATGGAGAACGATCTGAGAAGACAAAACCATACTTCAAATAAGATGCGTGACTCTAAAGAAATATATACTGGTCTGAGGATAGATATATGGGTGGAGTCAGAAGTGTACTGTGGAAAAATGCCTATACAGAACTCTTCATCAAGGACAGATCTATCTAACCGCTGAATAGCAGAGCGAGAGAGTTGCGATAGTTGTATGACAGATATATGCGTGACATCATTTTCTGTTAGTATCTTGAATTCGCCATTGTCCGAAAGGAGGCAAGATACCCTGCGCCAGGATCGTATAGACGATGAACGGAGATCGCGACTTGATGGGCGCCGAATAATGGCTGTTGGGGAGTTCGCAATGCCTTTGTCCCACAATTGTATCTTAGCAACCTTGATTATATTTGAGTCTTTTGAAATGCCGTCCTTCTCTCTAAAGGTAGACTCCCGCTTCTTTGCACTCTGAACACTTGGTCTACGCTCACCCATAGAACCTACCGTTGGCGAGGTGATCTGTGGCCGAACTTGCTGCCAACAAAGAAATGCGGCTAGCCAGAGATCTAATTCAGTGTTGATTAATGGTACCAACCGGAAGTCTAGTCCTAAGGTGGGATTTGATATCTCGAGGTATCTGCAGCGTCTCTCTTTAGAATTTAAGAGACGCACTCGACATCCTCGAAGATCCGATATCACGGGTAGACTGTGTGGGCCACCATTGTCATCCTCACACATGAGGGAACCTTTTGAGTCATCAATATAACACACGCCTAAATTCCACCCCTCGGTTCCACTCTGGTATTCTACTTCGCCTCTCATTCGGCCGCATAAGGTTTTCATTAGGACAAGTGTTTTATTAGCATCTCCAGTCATTACAGGGTAAGGTAATGAATCAATGGTTGGCACGTCGCTCATAACAGGTAATGGGGAAGTTGGCCGAGACGTTTTTTTTAACAGTCGACGACCATTCTTGAGGGAGTTTGATTTTTGTAATTGTGGTGAAGATCTGTTTGACGAATATCCAAGTACAGTGGATGCATCTGGTCGGGAATCCACATCGTTAAACGATGGCGATGTTGTCGAGTGCACAGAACCAATCCGATTCCGACTATTAGGGATGCTTGTGGTCGTAGAACGTTGACGGGTAGGTTCGTCTAGAGTCCTTGTCCGCGTTCTGGAGTGGAAACTAACCGGTGGCCGTGGACGAACTGCTTCAGCTGATTGATTGTTATAAGCATCTTGAAAGACAAGGCCATTTCTTCTATCCCCCGACTTTTCTCCTGCTGGTGTTGATCTTGGTGACTGCGATACAGAAGGAAGTTCCACGGCCGCTAATCGAATGGCATCTACGGCTTTGTGGTAATCTTCCACTCCAGACTCGATTGAATCTGGTGTAACTGCTCGTAAGGTACTCTTTGGTGGCCGCGATCTTTGTGTAGATTCAACAGGCCTATCCATACTTCTTGCTAAAGTGTCTTGTGCGTTCTTTTGCCAGTCGGGTAGCCCGCCACTTTTCTGATTTCCATTCATTTCTGGAGGTAGCATGCTCATTCCTTGAAGACTTCTCATTGGTAGAAGCTCATATCCCAACCATCCACCGTTCAGTAAAAGTTTGTGGTTGGCGGAAGAGGAAGTTGTGATAGCTGCAACAGATCTCGAATCTGCTGCGCATGGAGCTCTTTCTTACTAGCATTGGAAGCCTAGCAATACGTATAGGTTCGTGTCCTCTAGTAGCGAATGTTTGGTCAGGCAATCCGCCTGGCCTTGGAAGTATGAAATGGTGTTGAGATTGGCAAGCCTAAGGTTCTATTAATGCGGCTTCTTTGCTGTTCGAATTGTGATGCCGTTGATGATGTTGAGACCGAGGCGCCGTTAAGCCTATCCTAATCCAATTCCAGTCTCGAGTCTCGCACTCCTTCATCATCACTGAGCATAAACCATGGCAGTGTAAATCAAGCTTCAAGTTTAGTTGGATGCCTCTTCTATCTCTCGTTTTGTTTCTGCTTGCAGTTTTTGACAGATGGTATAATGATTATTGAGTGAACAGTATTGAATTTATCACTGGCAGTGCATTAATTTGACGGGGAAAGCTGCGTGTGCGATCGATAATATTCGTTGGTAGATGGCCTCCAAGGCAGCGTAGAAGCCAATACGCTTGGCTACGAAGCATGTCATGGATGAGGGCGGGACTAGCTTAGGTGCCCGCTCCGACCAAATCCCGTTCTAGTGTTCAGAATGGGACAAGATGGGGATGATCTATCAACACACGCAGCGCTTCTGGACTTTGCGGCACTTCCTTGTTATTACATTAGATTCTTAGTTTGGAGGGCCTCGAACTTGATCTTTATGTACACAAGCACAAGTTCTTTGAAGAATGAGAATACTTCTATCATTCCAGCAGTCTACACAACTCAACGTAACCCAATACGACACCCAACTCTAGCCTGCTGATCATAAATGTGACAGGGTAAACTTCTCCACAATCCGGATATGGAAATAATCACAAACCCTTGTTCTTACTTCCGTTTAGAGTGATGATGGCGATAGTGGTCCGGATGGGTCAAGAAATCAACAGCTAAAAGTTTAGAGCTAGCATAGCACAAAACATTGCACGGGTGAAACCAATGGATATTGACGAAGGCAATGGAAAGTCATGTTTAATTGTGAATTAAGCCTGCAAAGTCCTATACTCCATTACTCGTGAATCATTTGGGCATCAGCAATTTGTACCGACCAAAGCAAAATCGACCTGGGGGAACACAAAGTCCAGACAAACCATTCCTAATAGATAGTACTTAGGCTCCGGCGCAGCAACTGCCTTGGAAATTCTTCACGGAAAAACATAGCACAGACCCTTATCTTAATGAAGTATCAGAAAGCCCTTCAGGACTGGAAGGGCTGGCAAGAGGACTACGAAAACCGCTCAAATCACCAGAGCCAGTCCTTCGTAAAGCTTGACTCATTGTCTCAATAGTCAATTCTCCACCAGAAGAATTGGTTTGCGCCAAAGCAGGACCTGCTAGTGCTTTTGTTCTAGGGGAAAGCTCAACGCCCTTAACCGATGCAGACTTGCTTGTGGGGGGCGACGTCCCTAAGCCTGGAGACGAGACTGGGGAGCGCACTGGAGAGGGTGATCTATGACCTCCAGATGATATAGAGCTGAGCCCTGCGATGTATAGAGAGTCGCGACTACCGGCATGCTCCATGTGCTCTGACTGAACTATATCTTGAAATGATATGAAGCTTAGCCGTCGAATATCAGCACTATCTAGGGCTCCATAGTTCGAGGCTGTATCTTCTTTTTCCGGATGGGCAACTAGTTCATCAGTCATTTGTCCTACATGGTGTTCGCTACCTCCTAATCCTGTCACAGAAATAGCTGCTGGTTGATGAGATGAATGCATGACAATCTCAACAGTGTCAGGACTAAGACTCTTATTCGTAATCGCCTCTGAAGATGCGTCTAGAACCGCTGGTATGTGATTTTCCTGTTGTATATGTGATGGGATGGCTGGGGAATTCGGCACTGGAAGAGAACTTTCTTGAACATCACGTTCGAAGATCTGAGATCCAGCTGGTGATACTAAGCGCGGAGATGACGAGTAAAGGTTTCGCTGTGGAGAAGCCGGCGATTGATAAGGATGATTCGGTCTGTGATCACTGAAAATCAGTATGACATGGTCCTAAAGAAGAGGCGAGCTGATCACCAGTGGATGATACATCCTGTTTATGAATACCAAGCTTGCTCTTTGTAGCAGTAAATAGGTGCTACAAAATACACTTACGAGCGGCTGGGGGGGCTCTGAACTCCAGACTTCTCTGCTGTAGACTGCACCATTGGAAAGTCTCCGGGTGTTACTATGTCATCGTTCTTTCTGGACTTTGACTTCTCCTCGTCCTTCTTTTTTTTTCCGAATCCAAACAACCTCCGCCTACTATGTTTTCCGGAATCTCCTGTATTCTCTAACTCGACATCACTGCCCTCGTTTGATTTGGACACAGGGTGACCAGCAGATTCCTGAAAGCCTTCACCCAGTAAGGGAATCTTAGTCGACTGCTGCCCGGTAGGAACTGGGGTATTTGGCTGCAGCGTGCTTGATTCCGAAGCGCTCATCTTCGAGTACTATTAAACGACAGAAACCCAAGATGTGTATCGGCTAGAGATGCGCCAGTTATGTAAGAACTGGTGTGCGTTGGTTGCGACTGTGTGAACGCTGTTATATACCGTTGTGGTATCGAAGGGGGTATATGTGAGGCGAGGGGTAATTCAAACTCACACACTTGGAAGTGTGTTTCGCTGGAAAGGGAACAAGAAACTATAAATTGGAAGAGCTTGGAAACATGCTGGCTGTGTTGCTGAAAACGAGGATGCAAAGGAAGTAAGCAAGAGATAAGAATACTGGTATAGCAGTGATACTATAAGTGTGAGTGGTACAGGCTAAGAATTAATGCATGAAGTAGAACAATGGTAGTTCTTCAGGGCATTATTCGCAACTGTCCAGCTGAGTTGCGCCAGTTGGAAAGCGGTGGGCCAGAAGTAGACGACTTACAGTGACGAGGTATCTACTTGGTACGGTGTCCCAGGCTATTCACGTGATTCTGAATGTGGATCCCAGCCCGACCTAGCTTCTTGGCATCTACAAGTCCAGAAATCTCATTAACGACGCTCATCCTCAATTGGAGCTTGCCTGCACGACCTCACATTCTATTCAATCTGCTACCTCAGCTATGGAGGCTAGGCTATTAAGACGGCCTCTGGGCGACCTCTTTTCTCGCGGAACCCAATGTCTAGTGTCTGCCAACGTCAGTGTATCGGCCTGCCGCCATGTATCCTCATACCGGCGCACCAAACAGCGTCTGAACATCAAGCCAGACTCTACCTTTCTTCTCAATAGCCACTCTCCTCCTCAAGACCACATAATATTCAATCCTCCCTCATCAGCCCCCAATGTTCTTCACACGCCGATCAAGTTTCTACCAAAAGAGGACAGAAGGAAGCAACTATTTGCTTCAAGAACATCGCCTCAAGCTCCACGACTGCCACCCGTTATTCCCAAATTCAAGCCAGTGGGTGTGAGACATCATCTCACCGACGTTGATATTGTGGAAATTCGAAAACTGCGGTCAAAGGATCCAGAAGCGAACACTGCGCGGAAATTGGCTATCAAATTCAACTGCTCAACTTACTTCATATCGATGGTTTGCGAGGCGCCAAAAGAGAAGAAACAGAGAGATGAGGAAGCTCGGTTGGCAAAGGTCGCCATGTTTGGCCCGAAGAGAACCAAAGCACGAGAGGATAGAAAGAGGCGGATGGAGCTTGCTCTGAGGGATGACTAAAGGCTGAATACCGATGGTGGGTATGACAATTTAAAAAGAGGCAGATATCCATATGCAGTCGAAGAATGTAGGAGCCGCCTTGATCTGAGTGGTTGGATTGCTTAAGGACGCATGGCTGAAAGTCTCTATCATGCCAGAGAGGATGGTTGGTGACAATGTGAACCACCAGACCACTAAATGAAAGATCATTGATGTGTGTTGTGTTTTGTACTTTAGCAGGCTGCATGTACTTGGATGGAGGCGTTGAAAGAAAAATGTAGGAATATGTAAAAATACATGAAATGGATTATATCATCGAGCGAAGTTTGAGCTTATTCCACTGCACAGCATCAATACAATACAACACTCAAAACACGTCGCTGACTTCGTTGGGATTAAGGGCCTTTGTTACAACTTCCATGGTGTCTACTACTTGCTGAATGACCATGAAGAAGAGCCTGGACTGAGAATTTTACTTTCCCGGGCAGGGCCCAACTGATTTTCGCTCATGCACCATTTAATATGATTGCTAAAGATTAAAACCCACAAACTAGTGTTCTTATATGCCTCTGAATTCGTACGTGACCGCTTCACAACACCGTACTCGGTACGTGTCAACATATCATTCTTGCACTCCATCTCATGTCCATTCAAATCCAAATCGTGCCATGGATGAAATAATTAAGTTCCACTGGACTTGGACTTCCTTAATTATGGATGTGATACACGGGAGCTCAAGATGGAATTTTTCTGTTCAATCAATATCCTCGCAAAGACGGCTTTCTCTTACGTGAGATCTGAAATGAGTCGAGGCTCCAAATTTAGTGTAAACTCCGTTAGGAAAGAAACTCTAGCATTCAAGGACGTCTCTCCAAAAGGATCGCCCTCCGGAAGAACAATAGTCACCGCCTTGTTATTTCCCAGAGATAAATCAGATACTCATTGATCTGTATTTATGCCTTGACTTTGGGTGGCCGGTACATGATGCAATGTTCTACGGTCCCTTTTCCATCTCCACCCTCATACTCCCAAAGGTTCAAGCTCATTTCTTGAAAAACCGTAAACCCATGCTTCTTATACAACCCTGTGATGGTTCAGCATTGTGTAACAAAAAGTAAATGGTGATATTGGCAGCAGATATAGACCAGACCTCGGGGCCTGCCACCCTTACGTCTCACATATCTTAGAGCAGAAACAGATGAGTAGAGGACTTACCTAGACCTTCTGGTAAGGCTCCAAGGGTACATTGTAGGTTCTGATTATCTGCATCTTTTAGTCCATCCTCAAGAAGCATGGCACCTATCCCTCGTCTTTGATATCTCGGATCAACTATGAGGGTATATAGTTCTAAATTCCAGATTAGCACTTACTCATATCGTGATATCAACTTTTAATTTATGTATAATTATATTAACAACAGACCCGGAACTGACACTTACTATGATAACTTTTCCCATCACAAGCTAAAGCCATATATCGATCCCCTGGGATAAACAAATCATCACAAAGTCTTTCATTGGCAACTGTTTTGACCTTTGTTTCTGTTCCCTCTTTCTTTTTTCTCTCTTTTTCCGCGGTATTTCCTTCTACTCTTTGATCTTTCATTCCGTAGCCATATATCCCAACCCCACCCTTATCAACAAGCACAGTCTGCCATTTAGCATAACCCACAATCTGCGTAGTCCCATCATCATTGCTTAGAACTGCTTTCACATTTCTGGACCCAACGCTTAATTTAGAGTTGCTCTGGACTTAGGTGATAAATTCCAACTCACTGAGTAGTTTGCCCTGGTTTATCGTTGGTGATGTCCATCTCCTTGGCTCTCTCTTCTAGCACGTCCTCATCAAACCTCCTTGATCCGTACGCTACAGCACTGAATCCCTCATCACCAAATGCTTCTACTTCAAGTCGCGCAAGTCGCCTCCAATCCTCTGACTGTACTCTTTGTAACGCTATTTTAAAGGTAGACATTGATAGGAAACTATCATAGACTTTGTGTGTAAATCCTGGCAAGAGTTTGACGGAGAGACTTTTGGCTTTATTAACAACAACAGAAAGGCCCGGCTGTAGCTGCTGGAAAAGGCACGGTAGAAACTATTAGCCATTCCTAGCTCACCGATATAGCTTGCCGGGGAGTCACTGGCGGGCGTGGGGTTTTAGCCCCACGAAGCTAAAAAGAGGTTAGACATTTGTATTATAAGACATTCCCAGCAACACTGCTATACTCACAACTTCATCTTCAACTTAACTAGAATCGAAATTTCTTACGAGATATCATGATAAATTGAGTTTCCATTATTGAAAGAAATTTGTGAAAGTGAGGTCTCATTTGGTAGAAATCGTACTGATAATATACGTATAAAGATAGCCAATAATTCTATTATACGTACTTTAGTTTCTTAATGTACTTAATAAACCACATACAACATAGGCGAGCTAGCACCCGATGTCTGAAATGTGCAGTAGTTTTAAAAATTCGGAGTTATCAAATCAATACTTTCCAGTCGACACTTACGCCCCATCTTTCTCCCTCGATGACTACGTCCCAGACAGTTCCTTTAATTCCGAGCATCCGTCCTACTTCAACCTTTGCTCCTTTTTGTAGACCTGTGCCCTCACCCTCCCCAGCTAGAAGAACTTTCATCACCGCACCGGTATCTTCTTGATTACCTCTCACCAGAGTCAACCCTGTTCTGCTACTGCCAGTGACTTCGCTAATTAATAATTTCGCAAGCCACAAGCCCTCCTTCTTCTCTGTTCCATTAGCTTGGGCTGTAGACTCAATATTCATCAACCAGTCTCTGACTTCAGCTGCTAGGCCTCCAGGTAAGTATTTCTGCCCACGTCTGTGGGGAGAAAATTGGTCAGGTAATGGATCATGCTGTGCTTGGGTTTGATCCAAGGGCTCAGGAGGACGGAATCGAGGGGGTTTGACGAAGGGGGCTTGGGTGTTTTCAAGAATAGATACACTTGCAGGTGATGCAATAACAAATCTAGGAGCCCTCCTACTTGATGCTGGGTGGCGAGCAATCGGCGGAGAGGAGAGGACTGGTGGAGGAGAAGATTGTGGGTCCAGATTATTAATTTCACTTTGACAAAGGCTGTCCGTGGACGAAGAGAACCTTCGGCGCTTTAGGTATGGCTCTCCTGGTTCATAAGCAATGTCTTCGTCATCTGTCAAGGGCCGTTCATCTATCTCCTGATTTTCTGTCTCGATCGAGTCGTGAATGTTTTGTGATATACCTGAAGGAATGATGATGTTCTCCGCATGCCGTTGTACATGGCGGGCTGAAGACAGATAACGCGCTGCGGATAATGTAGATGCTGGCAATTGCTGAGATGGATCTGGTCGAGGAGTTGAAGAGAAATTGAATCGTGGAGTAGCATTAAACTGCTGAGTACTGTTGCCTGGCGTTTGGCTCTGATCGAGTGGGATTCTCCGATCTGGAGGTTGTTTCTTGATCACAAACCTGTGTGGTGAAGGCGTCTATTACAATCAGCAATACTCACAGATGTACAATCTAGAGAGCTTCTTACCACCGGGGGGACCATATTTGGACTTGCATCTCAATTTCATCTAAGACGCTGGCCTTCGTAAGATCCTTTTCAAGGTGTTGAAAGAAAATTATAATTAAACCGATCTTTTATATCATCAATTATTCACTTTCATTACAAACTGCATCTCTAGATTAATTGCGTTGCCTAAGCGTATCATGTGTTTTCTACATCGCAGCTGGATGACATCGAGGATCGTAGAGTGCGCACACTACGTCCACCCCCAGTAAGCACTAGGTAGACACGATATTTCAATCGAAGTTCAAGTTCAAGTTCAAGTTCAAGATTTCAAGCCGATTGAATGGGCTGAATGTATTTAATTAGATTCGAAGCCCAGATTGCTTGTGATCAAAATTGTCGTAAGCCAGACAGAACGTTGTGATCTTTCAATATTCAAACCGATCATGAAGTAAGTCCTCATTAAAGCGACTTTTATACTAGTCGCCAATTTGGTTAGCACAGATGCTACAATCTCCATATTCCGTCTTAGAGATGGAAATATAATATCTGTATCTATTAGATCGACTGGCTCTTTTCCTGTGACGCCAGTAATCACCTGCAAGAAACGAATTCGCTCTAAGCGCATGACTTTATAAAGCTCGCAACCGCTTGTGTGCCAATACGTTACTAGTACTTGTCATGGTCATCAATATTCCAAGTCTCAGGGCCATTACAATGGTGATTGTGAACATGGTCAAATGATCTTTGTTTCAAAATTTCTAGTGAGTAGTGGAAATAAAACTCTTTCATTTGTTTCAGAGACTAGGCATCAAAACACTTTGGTAAACTGCTGTAACATAAATGAGAAAATTTGGCAGCTCTTATAAAAAGAAAATGCAATTAATTGAAGAAACGCTTGCAGTTGTTGACGATAACTTGACTTTGTAGTGGCAGAAGTCCATTGAACAATTAAGTACTAGAAAAACTTTACCAACCATTGACCGAAGTCTCAGTAGCTAGATAAGCTTACAGACTACCAATTCGTCCTCTCAATGATCAATTATATACCTAAAGATGCTTTGCGAAAAAGTTTCTCAGGATTCGGTAGCCTCGCAAATATTCTTCAAAGGCATGTCGGTTATTGAAGTCAGCCCTTTGGAAGTTAGCGGACACTGTCGCTTTAGGACTTGAGGTTTTTGTACTAACCGAGAAGTCATCCATCCATGGACCATATCGTCAAAAGTTTCTGTATAGCTACTTGGGGACGCCTTTAGCAACCGCTTGTTCCATTCCTCTATGTCCTAGAATATCTCGAGTCAATTCTGACTTTGAAGAATTAAAAAGTCGCATCAAGGTGTCCACTTGCTTAACCAGGAGCAACATACCTCAGGATTTTCATCCATACTTGGCAGGACTACATGTGGGATCGTGATATTGCTTGCGTCTTCGAATGCCAACAGAGACGGATGGCATTGCCCAGAGGCTTTGAATGGTGTCCCTTCTTGAGATACAAGCGCCGCAATCTTACCTCCCCAGCAAAAGCTATTAATCGTTAGTAGCTGTTCAACCTCTTTGATCAAAGCACTAAATCAGCTCCCGTGTACATTAAAGATATTCTAGCTAGGGACTTAGAAATATTAGAGAAATATTAGCCTACCCTATAATTGCCCAACTTTCGATTTGCGGATTGGCCCTCTTCATTGCTTCTAGGAGAGGAAATACCAAAGGAATCGTTTTGTCCGGATTGGCAGGGCCATTCATGAATTCGGTGACTGCTTTCATCTGTGGTGGCGTTTTAGGAGGATAGTTGGCAAGATCGGATGGGTGGTCTCCGAAGAAGACTGGCATGAAAACCTTGAAATCGCCAGCTCCATCTGGTTGAGCTGCGAAATCCGATGCCAGAATATCTGCACCTCTGATGGCCTGAATGTACAAACCAAAGACATCGTAGCAAACGAATATACCTCTCTTTGCAGTATCGGATCCTGTTACGTCTGTGGCATGATTAGACATAATAATTGTCGATAGGGATCTCAGTAACTAACAAGTGTTCAAGCCATCAAACTCAGTATATGTGCCTTTCACATTGTAAGTGTATCCGCCAGCCAGGCTGACTGGAGGTCTAGTGCAGCATGCTTTACTTTGGGCTAACATTATGTCGCAAGTTAACTCGATTTTGCTGGTCAGGTTCCAAGAGTAGTAATTTAGTTTGGATGTAATTTCTATTTTGCGTCGTTCTGTCCACACATAAACATAGAAACGTGTGGTTTATATACCCTCTTTGAACGTGATTCATTTGGGAGTATGCTGCTTATTCAACTACATACATATCATGAGGTTCCAAGTAGAGCTTAATTTCGTCTCCAAATGATGTGAATTGAGATTATTCGTATCATCCGGTGCGGGCTGTAGAGCAAAGAGTTATGGTGCTAGTAAATATAAACCTATAACAATTCAGAATTAGTGCCTAAGTATGCACACTAATTTGTCGTGCAGCCGATTGTCCTTTTTCATTTCTTGAATCCCGCTTCAGGTTACATACTTATCTACAACGTTATAGAAGCCGGTGTGGAAGATCCCCGAGGGATCTGATGCGGGGTTTGGAGCACTTTTTTGCTTCCAATATGTATGTGAACCGGAAGCTCAGTCAGCACGGTGCTGCAGCCACAATTGGCATCATGATAACCACTTCATTAGAACAAGTGATCTTGTTGATGAATATTTTTGAAGTCTTCACTACTCGCTATCTATAGAGAGGGGTTGGACGATTACTAATTGTCAAATTACGAGGCTCGCAAGCTTCAGCACTCAATTTACCCAGGCTCGACAGTGTGATGTGAATCGTACCATAACTAATGCACTACTTTACCAGCATCTTGAATAGTGTTCTACCGCAGCTCAAAAGCGTTAACGAGGACATATGTACCCTATAGACGTGACAATTATGCTTTGACAAGCTCAAGGGAGTATATGATATATACTTCAGCACATGCCCCACTTGCGAGCCCCTTATATTAAGCGAGACCTCATCCTCAGCGAAAGAAAGGGAAGTAGGTAGAAGAAAGTATTTGAGACGGAAGTGAAACGTCACAAAGCCCTGGTATATGAGCGCAGTCTCATTCTGGTAAGATCTATGGCACATTAATTCGCAAAATTCTGCTGCAGAATGATATAGTACATAATTGAAATATAAAATATCACTTGGTTACGAGATCTGTTACAATACTTATTGAGCTGTTTACGAACACTTTTCCGAACACTTTTCTATTTCCTGCTAGTCACATAATGCAATATAATAAACAGCAGCTTAGATCAGATGACGCTATTCAAATAGAATTCTAGCTAGGCAACACTCGCACGAATGACGTTTTACAATCTCTTCCTCGGTAGTAGGAACATGAAATGGTCAAAAGCTATATTCCAGAGAACTGTCAGCCCATCAGTTGTGGCGCCGTTTTATGTCCCTGCTCAAAACAAAAATGACTACCCATGAGCCAAAAATTTACAATTCCAACTCCCGATTTACCTCACCAGGAATCCCATATACGAGTAGAAAAGTACATCAAGAGATAGAACAGAAGGTCAAAACAAGTTTAAACTCCAATTTAAGGTATTGCGGCGAGTTTGATGGAGTGAGAACTACATTGAATTTCATAAGACAGAGTTGCTAGTAAGAAGTACCATGAAATGTCTTGATTACACTTAATCCATATACTGGCGACTAATGGAATGGAATTATGATGGAAGGAATGTAGCTTGATTTGCGCCAGGTTAATCGGACTTGTTTCTATGAAGTGTATATTATTATTTACGCCGGAACAGTGGCACAGTTGCAAGACACATCATAGTCCGAATACATCAAAATATGTTTAAGACTTGTGGCGTACCTCTAAGAAACCTATACTTGTATTTGCAGTTTTTGAATCTCTATTCTGCGAGAAAAAAGTTATACATGTTGCATGTGAGAGTTGTGCTAAATTGATGTAGCTATGCTCGATATTCTTTTGGTCCCCAGGAGCATCTATATGCCACCAACCTGGAGGATTTCTTCTCTGAAGGTCTCACAACTGTAGCTTCTGAACTTCTCCTCCAGATTCGCCACTTCTCAACAACTTCTCAAGGATTTCCTGTAAGGTATTTCAATTAGCATTCACCTTTACAAGTAATAAAGGCTTGACAATGTCTCCAAATACAGTCAATACATACCAAATCAACAAGAGCCTCCTCTGGAGATTGTTTTGGGTTTGTTTTTCCATCCACAAGTCCCTGAGCCCAAGCTACAACTTCTTGTGCTACCCCACTGCCTTCACTATCGAATTGTCGAACCTCAGATTTAGCATCCTTTTCTTCCCCATGTCGAACAGTGACTGTACCTCTCACAACTGATACACTTCCTTTCTCACAAGCTACAGTGTACTCACTACCGGATAAGGTGATACCGAAAGAGACTGAGAAGGTACCAGAGATACCAGAGGTTGTGGTCCAGATAGAGTTAAGGGTGTCTACTGGAGGAAGATGTTTCTGGAGGAGGGTGGTAAAAGCAGATACTGCTTTTGGTTTTGCAGATTCGCCTAGAAGAAGTCGCGTTGCCGCAACAAAGTGAACCCCTCCATCAAGAAGGAATCCTCCTTGGTAGTGTGGTGTCTTGCGCCATGGTGTTTCTTGTCTGTTAGCGCCATAGTAGAGACGAATTCTAAGTAGCCATACCAAAATATTTGTCACCAGGCTTGACATTTCCAAAGCTTTTGACACGGAATCCTAATATCCGCCCTAGCTTTTGAACTTCTTGACTAGCATACTCAAATGACTCCAAGAATCGAAAGTTTTCCGCAACGCCCCAGGTAGCACCACCCTTCACTTTATCGCTTTTGTAGTATTGGATCAGCTTCTCTGCTCGTTTGATATCCACAGCAATTGGCTTTTCAGATAACACATGCTTGCCTGCTGCCAGCGCTGCTTCGATATATTCAGGTTGGGTGAGAATTGGCAAGGCGATTATCACAGCATGGACATCTGGTCGTAAGAGAAGGTCATGATAGGTATTTCCAGATCCCGAATCGTCAGAGTAAAGGTCTACATCGACGCCTAGGCCTTGTGCGGATTTAAGAGATCGAGAGTAGACGGCCTTGAGCGTAATGTTGGCACAGTTTCGAACTGCTGGCTACATGTGGGGTAAGTGAGGGGTATCATCATACATTTGGGACCTGGAAAGACATACCAGGTGCTGCTCCTTGACAAAAATGCCACTGCCAATAATTGCTACTCCGATTGACATATTCTTTAGGTGTTCTGAGCTTTGGGCGGAGTTGGGATGATGTGTTCTCAGTTTGGTTGTTGTATGGAGGTAGTTGGCGGAAGCGACTGAAGAGGTCGTGTTGAGGAGAGAAAGCAATCAACTAGATTGCATCATGATTCTTGCCAAGACAAGAGTGTCCTCGGTATGCAGAGGAAGGTCATCTCAATTTGACAAGTATGAGACTATCCCATTGACTTCCTATACAGTTTGTCATGGTGGTGGCTTTTGGGTACATGGTTGGAGTCAAGTATATAGAGAGGCTGAAGAACATGTAACGAGATATTACCAACCTTATTGGAATCAAGGAATTTATAACCATTATTTTCATCTCAGCTCCGTGTCATCATAATAATACATTATCGTTAGGATATGATTCTCAAAATTGTCGTACTTGTGCCTTCCGGTGCTCTTGGCGGCCGTTCCACACGTTATACAACTTACTGTACACAGAAAGTATAATTTAAATAATGTTTTGTCGAGCAAAAGCCCGCGGTACATCCCTAATCATTGCGAAATATCATTCTTGAAAGACAAATTGAATAAGCAAGTTAGTCTACTCAAGCCTTACATATACGCGGACTCATTCCAGGCCTCGGTCATACTATTAATAATTCAATACTAGAGTTGGATATATCACTGTAATAATTATTGCCTTAAAATTATGCGACAGACGTAGTGAGTCTACAAAGTACCTTTTCTTTGTACTACCGGCATTCTTAATCTACATCTCCACTAGCAAGTCTTTCTATCATTTCTTTAACCTTTGTACTCTTTTCGCCCCTATTACTGTTGAGAGCGATACTCCCAACCAAAGGGTTATATACTGTGGCTGACAGCACCAGAGTTGCTTCCTACATCATGGTAAGAAAGGCATGCGATGGAATTTCCAAGCTTCACTTCTACCCCGGATTGTGATCTCGAGGATGCATACCGAACCATGGGTCCTGGTCTGGTGGCCGAGAGTAGCAAGTGATACAATCCAAATATGTAACGATACATCGAATCAAGAGTGAACAATAGCATCAAAGGCGCCACACCCACATCTACCGAACAATACAAGGTTCCAATTCGGTTCGCCAGTTTATGAAGGCTTGGTAGAGCTTCATGCATTGCCGATCCACTGAATCTGATGTATCAAACCTCCCTGCTGTCAATGTCACCGAGCCTACGAAGCTTCGCCTTGTGGCAACCAATTGTGCGATACTCTCCAATCACGACCATATGTTGCGCCACGCTCGGAGAAGGCAAGCTTGAAGGTTTCATGAACCGCTTTACCTAAAATCTGGCTGTCCATCGTGTTGACTGCTCATCTATTTCTGGCAGGAGTTAATCTTTAGTACAATCCTGCGATGCGGCCATGCCGTATGGTTGACCATTTCGTCTCGGTCTTGTGATCCAATCAAGATCCCTTAATTTTGACCAGATTGGTACATGGAATAATTAGAGAGAAGTTGGAAATTTGTAGTACATATTAGAGTTGGTTCGCACCTGCGTGGTGCTAGTTCATTGTTTTGTAAACTCGCAACAGCCAAAGCATTAGAATTTGGCTCTGGAATGCACTTGGGACCTTCTGTAACATCATAATTTGATTGCACTCCTCCTCAGATACACAGCGAATATGGGATCCGGTCCTTCAACCCCGTCGCCAGTTGCATGCAATGGCAATGCCGCTCTTTGCTCTCGGCCATATTCAAGCGTTGTTCAAGTTGGCACTCATGGCTCACCATTTGTAGGTATGAATTTCCGGAGCAAAGTCTCATATACTAGAAGGCTATCTTGAGTTGTTTGGTCCCTAGGCATGTTTCGAAGATCAGCAATTTCACCACCTTGTACTAAGCCATATTATTTGTTGCAAAGAAGCAAACTAACGCAAGGATATCATCTATAGGAATTCTTCCTACTCACAATCAACAAGTCAGCGTTAACGGTCAACTCAATGCGGGAATTCGTTTCCTTCAAGGCCAAACTCATGTAAAAGATGGAGTCCTGTACATGTGCCACACATCTTGCGATTTAGAAGAAGCCGGAAAGCTAACCGACTATCTGGGGACTATTAAAACATGGATGGATAAGAATCAGGGCCAAGTTGTCACAATTCTCCTCACGAATGGGGATCGTGTAGATGTGAATATGTTCAAAAGTAGTTTTGAGACCTCAGGAATGGCGACTTATGCATATTCACCCCCCAAAAAGCTAGCGATGAACGAATGGCCCACTCTTCAGAGTCTCATCAATGACAGGAAACGAGCAGTTGTATTCCTGGGTATGTTTCAAGCTCCATTTGACATAAGCAGTGACTCACAGAACCAGACTACCTTGCGGATTCGAATAAGGCACCTTACATTCTTGACGAATTTAGTTACTTTTTCGAAACTGCATTCGACGTGACTGAATTCACAGACTGCGCACTTAACCGACCACCTGGAAGCGATGGTAACGGTTTGATGATGATGGGTATGCCTGAGATATTCATCTTAACTACATATCGCTAACTACCACAGTCAATCATTTCAAAGATATCGAGATTCTGCCTGATATTCTTATTCCCGATGTAGCCAATACTCCCAAAACGAATGCAGCAACAGGAGAAGATTCAATCGGAGAGCATTCGGATTGGTGTGTATCCGAATGGGGCGGGCGTGGCCCAAACGTGGTTCTTGTCGATAATTACAACATTGGTATACATTCTATCCATGAGCTATACGGATATTATGCTGACCTGAATTTAGGCAACGTTTTTCAGGCTGAACGAACACTCAATCATTTGTAAAAGAGGTACCATTCATAAGGCCGGGGCAATAATTGAAGATTTGCAATCATTAATTGTCGAAGGTTTATGATCGGTAGCTGTTAGATACCCGTAATCACAATAATTAGAATTCATTTCAAGCTCCCATTTGTCAGTCGGCATCTTGTCTCTGCTATCATACCAACAAACGCCCTCATTAGTGTAATAACTAAGACGCAAGACCTCCAGCCACTTAAAGTCGTTGTCATACTTTAGAGGTTTGTATTCTAAGTGACTGCCTGATATGCAAAATGGACGAGGAACGCTTTTTATGGGATACGAATAAGTATCAATTACAGCTTGCACTATTGCCCTGCATATTATAGGTATAAACTACTATAATTTACCCTTGTAAATTATTAGTGTTAATTATATAGAGACATTTCTATAGTTTTGTTCTGGCAATTGACATAAATATTATATTTCTTCATCTCGTCAAAAGTGTTTCTAAGCCTATTCAAATGCAGGATTTCTAATCTCATAACTTGCCGTGGAGTACTTACTCTGCCTGCTCGTAAACCTTAGCCTAATAGTCCAGAAATTCATGCCGAAAAGAGAGCCTAACCATCTCGTCTAGCCCCCAATCTCCCATCTGCAAAACTTTATTGGAAAGAGTTCATGGTCTTTGCTAGCTCCAATATATTCCTCATTACCTGCTGCCGATCCTCACCTGTACCTTCACCTTCCTTCAAACCAAATTCACTGAAACTTCTGACTAGCCTGACAGGTCCATATCTAGAGCTTGCTATGTTATTACAAGTTCTGAGCCTATAGGAGTCACCATAATGTAATTTCAAGCTTCCCACTTGAATTACTTTAATGACATCTGGTTTCTGTGGTTGACCTCTCCATGGCGTGTTGAGAACGCCTCTTACAACACGATACTCATATAATCTCTGGTCTTCAATACTGATTGGGCTATTGCCTATCTCGCGCTGCTTCTCTATTTTGTGTTTTGATAAAACCTCACTTCCTTTTTCCACCACGTACGGTGTTCGCTGGTCTGTACCGGATTCAGAAGCATTTTGTCTCGTTGACCATTGGACTGCTGGTTCTAGAATGATAGGTACTTGACAAAATGGTTCTGGTTTGAAATAATCTGGTTTAGTACGTGCACCAGTGTCACGTTTAACAACTATGTCTGCTCTCTTGCGTTCTCGTACTCTCTTCTTCAAGGCCATTCTTTTAGAAATTTGCCTCTTTAAAGTAGCGCGGCTCATATGCACTGGTTTAAGATCCATATCAATCACTTCTGCTTTCACAGCGCCAGGTAATGTCTTGTTTGAAGTCTTCTCCAGCACTCTTCCTGTTCTTTCGCCTGCAGGACTTCCAATCGTTCTATTCAGACTGTGAGACGCCGAAGGCTCAAGTAGCTCCATTCCAAACTGGTCAAATCTTTTTTTTCTTTCGAAAAAATCTTCTGCAGCCCGTTTGGCTTTCTTTTTACAGGTAGTTTCTCGTGCTTCCGAAGTCGTAGATCCAATGCTGACTTTATCAGTTCCAAACATTGTTGCATCAAGCAGCTCAAACTGCTTGCGCTGCAGCTTTGTATCCTTCTTTTGTATTTCTTCCTGATGGGAAATTTTCTCGACGTGTTCTTCTATCTCATCACCAGTCATTAAGTTTTTGCTTTCAACTGCAAGAATCTCTAGCTCAGGGTATTGTAGCGGGACGGATGGAACTACGCTCCCTTTCCGGCCATAAGTCTGGTCAAACATAAGCTGGGAGTTCTTGATTGCCGATTGTGATGTATGGGATTTGAATTTGTCTCCTATGTTTTTGAAGAAGTCCTTCGAAGCTGCAGGAAGACATTCATCGCTGTTGTAATGCTGAGGATGGCGTGACTGCTCATTGCTGTACCACATAGTATCCTTTCCGGTCGTGTCGTAAATTGCGAAATCTCTGCGCTCTATACTATCTAGTGGTATGCCACTCTTGGTATGCTCCAACCTATCCCTACGATTAAAGCTAGGATATTTGGACCACGACGTTGGGTACCTCCTATCAACACCATTCTTGGTTTGCCGGACAATTCTATCCGCTGCAGTCTTACTTCTGGCTTTAGCTCTTCTCGAAGTCTCTTCCATTTCACATGCCCAATTGTCGATAACTTCATTCTTCTTCGCCATTAGGGTGTCATAGTCCCCTTGCTTAATATGACTATCTTCATCACTTAATATGCGCTGCCTATTTGCCCTCCTGGAATTAGTTTTTCGTCCTAAATTGTGAGGGAAGATGCTCTTCTTCCTTCCTAGTTCAGTTTTATCTTCTTGATGTGCCTCTTTCACTGCTTTCCCCCAAATTGCTGATGCTGCATCCTCAGTAGAGCTACCGATGGTGTTTGTTCTTCTGTCAGCAGGCGAAGGGGGAGGAAGTGGAACACCAAGCATTTTCTCCATTGTTCCATCACAGGCTGATCTCTCACCCTCATGGGTATATGATACTCCAGACTGTCTTGATTTAGAAAAGGATGAGTTCGCATTAATATCTATCGCCATTTCCAACTTTTCTTGGAGTCCACCCATAACTGGAATGGCTAACTTAAGACCAGACTCCGAGCCTAAGAACATACGTTTGACAGCCATTGGCTCTACCTCATCTTGATTCATTGAGCCACTTTCTGATACTTGACACAAATCTTCTATTGGACAACTGCTTATTCTAGGCAATGGAGCAGTAAATGCCACTGAGCCATCAAGATGGAAATCAGAGAGGTTTGAGGATGATATCAAGAATAATGATCCTACCAAAGAGCATTAGCGGTGTCTTTCCTATACAATTGTGTGAGTAGATGGAATTAGTTCTCACCATTTGTGACCTCGACGTCACTTCCATCTTTTTGCGAGGCAATCTCCAGTAGATCGAAGTCAGGCATGGCGGGTGACGGCTGAACAATATTGGCAGCCGAACAATATAAAGTATCATATTCCTCCCCGAAAAGGTTACCCCAGGAGTCTGGAATGCTGCCGCTGGGTGTAATGGAGTTTGGATATTCCTTGTAGTTAGAAATGTATGATTGTGTACTGTGTGAATAAACACTGCTCCCCAGAAGGTGGCGGGTCGTCTGGTTCCCTTGCTTTGATGGAGGCTTTGTCGAAGTAGCACTCTCATCACCGGGTGCCAGCCGCTGAGATATTTCCATTTCATACAAATGCATAGGTGATTTTGAATCTGGTGATCCATCTACGCCTCCAGCATCTTCAAGTTTAGAACGAATTGGAGAAATATATTCAAGAACGCCTGAATCATCTGAAATTGCCATCTCCTGTGAGGAGAGGTGGATAGAATGACTTCGGAGCCATTTTTCTAAAGGTTGTGTTCCAACTGCAGTTGGACACTTAGAAGGAGGCAATGTCGTTGACACGTCTCCTCCGCTTAACTTCCGAAGCTGCTCACCACGATTCGATGCCGTGAAGGAAAGCCGCCAAGATGAGTGCAAAGCAGGATCTGTGATACTCGGTAACCGCATAGCTTGTAAGATTGGACGTGTTGAAACTGGCAGGGGAGAAATGATATCTTTTTTTGGTAAGCAAATACCTGGTTCGAAGGAAGTACTGTCAACGACGATCTTTGGGAAAGTGTGCCGCCGTAGAGCTTTTGCGCTAGTGAATGATTCTACTTTGGTCTGAGATGAATAATTGCGGCGATTTTCTAATTGGCCTACTGAATGTGATCTTAAAGTTGGGGAAAGTAGTTGAATATGAGAAAGGGGAAGGAGAATGCATTCTTCATCATTGGTGAACTGGCTAGACTCGATTAGCGATAGATTGGTGGCATTAAATTCAAGCATCGCTTACTCTGGTACTGAAGATGTTAAAAAATCTAAATCTGATCGGAAGACTTCTAGAGATGCGTAGCTTGGTTGAGTACGTAACGGAGGCGGCAAGTGTTCTCTACTCCGTGTACTGTGACCGGCTCGGCCCTGAGTCGAATTGCCACCAAGCCGAATAGAGAGTGATTTGGCATCATCGTCGTAAATGTCGTTGCTCAGCTCATCCTCTATTCTCTTTTGTCTAAAACGACGAAGTTCCGCCCTCCGCTCAATCTCCTCCTCACTACCCCCGGCACTGCATCTTGAACGTCGCTTGATTGAATCAGTAATGCTCATGTCTCGTGAAAGTCTTTTCTTCAATCTATCGGTAACATCACGGATGGTATTTCTACTCCTCTTTGGATTGGTCCACAGTGTACTATCACCGATACTCGACTTGTCGTCCTCAAATATTGCCCGAAGATCAGCTGCATCGTTTAGGTTTGAGAGGAAAGATGATGCTGGACTCAAAGACGTAGCAAACCCACGATTTAAGTTTTTCTTAGCTGGTGAGAGTCTTCTCGCTGTTCTTGGAGCAAGTCCATCAGGAGAAGGCGGTGCTCGACTTGTGCAGCACAATTTCGAGCCCATGATAAAGTAGATCGTAGCGATATGGACTACTTTTGTGCCCCTGGTGGCAAAAAGACATTAAAAGGGGACCGTAATGATTAGTTTTGGGAGTTCACTTATAATAGAGTATCGCTTATCTTTAGGCAAGAATAAAGTTCTCTTTCAGTGTTTGAGAGAAGGAGCGAGAGGCACGGAAGTAATTATCATGACAGCAGCTGATCTTGCTCAAATAACTTCAGACTGGCTTTCAGAAACCCGCAAGACCAAGACCTTAGAGAAATATGCTTAATACCACAGAGACCTTTAGCAACTAGTTAAGGCTATCAATATTCCTAACTGGACAATAGATCTAAAGATGAGAATATAACAGCTGTGGGCCCACTCCAGAGAACAAATAAGTAATACAAACAGCATACTCACTACATTTATGCTAGATATAGATCATTCCTCGCAATTGAGCTTCCATTCAAAACTTTAAAATTATAAGCATTAGAGAGATACTTGGTTGTTGGGAATGAAGCTAGTGGTAATGGAAAAGAAACGAGTTTATGGCGAATGAGTAGAGTGACCATACCTCGGTAATGCAAAAAGGCATTTTCGGACACCTATAAAACTTTGCTGATAAGCTCTTGCAAGAAATACATTGGAAGTAGTCTTCAATTGATTTGATTTGGCAGTCGTATGGTTACATTAGTCACTCAATAGTTACAAACCACACTTCTGCTGAATGTCTTTACAGTCTGCTTGATATCATTCATTCTATCTAAAATAGTTCACTCATTGTAATTTTATTATCATGTTATATGCCTTATTTAGCTTCACTTTAATCACCTCTCTTCAGCCTGAGAAGAAAATCCTCACAGTTAAAATACTCACTGATATGGTTCAAACCTCCCACCATTCAAGGTGAACTCTGAGTTATATCTTGTTTTCAACATTGAAGTTGCTGATTTTTCACCTATTTTTGGGCTCAAGTTCACGTATCAAAATTCATTAAGCTTGGTGATTGTTGAGAGATATCCCACCGTATATGTCATGAATTGCTTTCTGAGGTCAACCCGATATTCATCAACTGTGCTTTTCCAGAAGCACTTGTGCCCTGTTACTACTCTATTCATTATCATAATCAACTCATTTGATACTAGTAATCCCCATAACTTTCTCGGGTTTGCTGTCACCCATAATTACTACTCTAAGCCAAACTCTTTTTTAAAGCAGAGATTTGATCGAAAACGGACGCTTTCGAGGTACCGCCTGCAGCAGATCTCATCTCAACTGACTTCTCGTAATCAAAGCATTCAAGAACATCCTTTTCAAATCGCTTGTCAATGCTCTGGAAATCGGAAATGCTCATTTTATCCATAGGAGTGCCTGATTTCTCGGAAAATGCTACACATTGTCCCGAAATATGGTGCGTATCTGACAAAGCTGATTAGTAATAACATGATAAAGGAATGGAGATTTTACCTCTAAATGGGACCTTCTTTCTCACCAAGTAATCAGCTAGATCGGTTGCCTGTTCAACTCTGTTAAAACTAATCTCAATCTAGTATTGGGGTGTTTCTTACCAGCATAAAGGGATCCAAGGCAGCCTTCATGCGCTCTGGGTTGGTTGCAAGGGTCGATATCACCCCAGTAGCGATTTGAATACTATCGGAAACTGTTTTGCAATGATCGAGAAGAGGTTCAACTGATTCTTGGAGATCCTTATTATATGTCCTTGACAGTTGTTAGCACATACCAAGTGGAGAGAAGTAGCACTTCAAGCTGCTAAAGAATATTGGTTGCACATTAAAGATTTCAGTAATACGTACGATGGAATTCCCTTGATAGTCATCATCAGACCAGCCATTTGTCCGAAAGCACGGCCACTCTTTCCTCTGAGAAGTTCAAGAGAGTCTGGGTTCTTCTTCTGGGGCACTGCCACGGAGATTAGTATATTTTACTAGAAGAATAAACATAATCTTCTATGTTCCAAAGTAGACGATACATACTTAGAGAGCTTCCAGTAGAACTATTGCCTGTTAGCCTACATCCCAACAGGTATTTTGGAAATATAAAACTTACTATGCATCTGCCAATTTGACGAAAGAAAATTCTTGAGTGCTAGTCTATGGTTAGAGCAGTTCCTAAGCCTGGAAAAATGCCAACTACCTGTATATAATGAGATCTTCGGCGAATCTAGAGATGTGAGTCATGAGCATAGATCCCCATTGCATGGTTTCCAAAGCAAAATCTCGGGAGCTCACAGCTGCCATCGAGTTCATGAGTAGGCCCTCAAAGCCAAGCTCCTTAGCCATACCCTCGCGGTCAATGTTGAAAGGGTTACCAGCGAGCGCTCCGCAGCCCAATGGGCTCTGATTAACTCGAGATATAACTTCTCGTAAACGTTCAAGATCATCTGAGAACGCCATACCATATGACAGCATCCAATGGCTCCAGCGAATAGGCTGTGCACGCTGAAGATGGGTGTAGCCAGGCATAACATAATCAATCTCCTTTTCTGCCCTAGCAGCAATGACCTTGAGAAAGTCAACAAGGAAGCTTTCAATCTTTCTCAGTTCATCCCTCAACCATAGTCGCATATCGGTAGCAATTTGCTCGTTTCGGCTTCTACCAGTATGTAGCTTGCCCCCAATTTCTTTGCCAATGATTTCACCTAGCCGGCGCTCATTTGCAGTATGGATGTCCTCATCAACACCAGGGATGATCTTAAATGTCCCTGCTACCCATTCTGCCTCAACCTCCTTGAGACCCTTTTCAATGCCTGAAAATTCAGCATCTGTAAGTATGCCTCCTTTGTGGTTTGCGCGGGCCCATGCAATACTTCCTAAAATATCCTGTGAATGGAAAGCACGGTCATAATAGATGGATTCGTTGTATGAGACCATAAGAGGATCAAGACCACCTAGTCATTAAATTGGTATGCAAGTCTTGCAGCCGATTGAAAGGCCATACCTGTAAAGCGTCCACCCCAAAGCATGTTCTCCCCAGGTTTGCTGCCCGGTGCCCTAGTTGCCAATGATGGATTGGCACTTTCCTTTTGAGATGAAGCCATGATTGCGGCTTTTGCTGGACGTTAAGAACTTTAAGAGGCGATTAATAATAGCAAAGAGGTGTAAGTTTTAAGTATCAGCGGTATGTCCAATTCAATTGATAACTGTGACTCTAAGAAAACTTAAATTTTATAGCTGCATACATTTCGCAAGATATTCAGCCTTGCGTTAGCGCCGATAACGCAGCGCACGGTCCAGGCGTCGTACGGTTGCCACGAAAGACCAGCTGGCACTCTCTTGAGCCGCACTGTCTAGTATATCCTAACACCTCAGAAAGCCTCCCTTTCCCCTTTTGGGTAACCAACCAAACTCAAATCTTCGAGAGTTTCTTGACACTCGTAAACATAGATCACCTACTTAGATGGCTTCTTTCCCGAACATCTATACACACCGCAAGGTCGCCGATACTGCGTCCAAAGCATGCGAAATATGTTACAAACTCAGTACCAGTGTTCTTGTGACCCCAGAAAACAAGGTCATTTACGCCCTCTAGCCGAGCCACAGTTTAGTTCTCTAAATTATGTATAGGACTTCTTCTATGTATGCGCAGGGCATCTCAAGGATAAGGGATTCTGTACTCCCATCATTGACGATGCGGCGGTCGCAGCTAAGAAGAAGAAGGAGATGGAGGCCGAAATAGAAAGAGTGAAGTTGGAGTTTGAAGAGAAGCAAAAGAAGAAGAAGGAAAGAGAAAAAGAGAAAAGCAAAGATAATGATAAGGACAAGGACAAAGACACTGACAAGGCTACTGATAAGAAAGACGAAAAGAATGTGGAAGACAAGGTAGATTTCGCAGCCCCCTTATTCTAGATGTTTTGGACTTATAATACATAGCAGAAGTCGGATAAAACTCAGACACAAGCACCGGACGAGGAGCCTCGAGTGTTTGCTCTCAAGAAAGCCTTTTATCAACAACGCATTGACAAGAAACGACAGGCAGAAGTTGCAAAAAGAAATCGTGAGAGGTTTCAAAATCCAAATCTTTTCCCCCAAGTTCCCAAAGATCTTCCTTAAGCTACATGCTTTAGTAATAGCAGCATGAGTTTCGGCATGATGGCTAAGAGGCCTTCCTCTCGTCCTTTTCGAATTGTCACATGACCTCACGGACAATACTTTGACGTCTACTTGGAGGAGTTACCAGGCAATCTCCGAAACCCAGGATCAAGGATTTTCAGGATACGATCTGTGGCCCGCTTATATGGTGGGAAAATCTCCTGTCGCCATTGATTCCGAAAATGACGGTTGCAATCATTTTGCACGCCTCATGTGTGGCCTTAGGTGTCTTTGCGTGACCTCTAGGTATGCCTTGCACATCCCCAGCTGGATTTCGGTGGAAGAATTCGTACATTTGAACACGTCATTGTACAAAGCAGGTTTCTAAGCTCAAGTGCTGGCCGGCTTTTGCTGACTGCATCCTAAATTTGATGATCGACCTCTTCCGTCGTTGGCCGTCTGCTATGCATCTCCATAAGCAAGGATATATTGGGTTTGATTAAAATATGAACATGTATTATGTAGAAATTACCGTAATAAGAGTCATACTCACAGTCAATAGCACGATCATTGCCAGACTGCAATATCTTATTTATTCACGCCAAGCTGAATCACTGTCCCAAGCATACTTCGAAACAGGTATGTTTCGAGAACACTTTGCTCTTAGTACACTCAAAGGCACTCGATTCAGTCTGGATCAGATCATGCAGCTGTTTGCAGCCTCGCGATCTGAATGGCTTCGCTTCAAGGTTAACTCCCTAGTGCTTACTATCTCCTAGCCCCATGACTGAAGCTCGATTTCAATTCTAGGTACCCCATTTCTTCTGAAGCTCGTTCGCTGTTGTAGTAGATTCAGTTGGCCACAAGTCGTTCCCAGCTTTTGGGGTCTGCTCTACTTTGCTGATAGGGAGCAAGTGTAGACTATCTTACTGAGAGTATGTATCCACTATCATCGAATTGTTCATCGGCAGTATATCCGAACTCTACTCAACATTCGTTGTGGAGCTCCTACCTACTTACCCGCAGACTACAGTATATGATGACTGCATGCTTCTACTGTTGTCATCCGAGAGCGTTGAAAACATACAATCTCATAGGTCCAGCATCCGAACTCTTGCAGTCCAGCCCCGTGAATGAGTTAGACAAACATCTGTTTAAGTGGCACCCAACGGAGTTACCTTTAACGTCTGCGCTCTGCAACTCGCGTATGTATCCCTTTCCGTCACCGCCGCAGACGAACTAGATACTATTGGGGAGGCTCATCTTTTGTTTGGTTGTGCTACGTTGCACTGTCTGACTCGCATGAGATATAGAGAGGGGTGCAATGCAGTGTTAGCTGGTCTAATTTGCCAAAGTCCCCGATATGGTACTAGAACCTTTGACCCTTGGTATACACTGAGCGTCCTCTAAGTACATGCTCTCAGTTCAATATCATTTATGCAGTTTAGCCGTATGCGACCTCTTGGGTATTATTGGCCTTGATCTACCTTGCCATCGGTGCTGTATTAGAGTTCTCCGAAAAGAATTGGAGACTTGTGCTATATACGTTCTTTTATTATACTTCACGAGTACTTTGGAGCTACCTGCTACAACGAAGAGTGATAGGATGCGCTATTAGCTTCCAAAAACAGACAGTCTATACATATTCTGAGATCGCAACCTTTTACCAATCTCGTCATTTGCAGGTTGAAACATTAGCCATTCAGCTTGCTGAATTGTATTCTTGAGATCTCTACCAAACAGATAATAGATCATGTATCAAACACTAATATACCCTACAATCTGACTGCGCTGACATGAGCACGTCATTTTAGATTCCACGTGCTGCATCGTTCATAACCTACTTTAGAAACCCATACGTCTTTCATCAATTTTAGCTGCTACGAAGTAGGTCGTTTGCGGTAATATTTAAAGGCATTCTCAAATTGTGCAACAGCCGTTGGAGAATCGCATCCTAGTGGATGTTCTCTACCGTGATCCAATTAACTTAATGATAAGCCTTTCTATGCTCTGTTGATGTCATGTTATCTTTCAAAAATAAATTTATTATGCTCGGCGTTCTCTAGGTTATATAGATGACAATACTTTAACTTTACCTACTGCTATATTTGAAATTGGTATAAGATTCTGAATAATGCATCTAAGACTTCGTAAGATTTCGATGTCGTTGTCAAGACGGGTGACTAAACATGTTAGCCGTTTTACACAAAAGGTACAGGGTTAGAATAGTACCTCGAAACTTGTCTCGGGTAGCTAGAAATATAGCTGCCTGCGTCACTTTGAGAGTGTAGCAAAAGACTGTCATCTAGTTTATTAATCTTCCAACAGTCATCCGGCCCTTCGTGCCGACGTGGATATTTGTGAGACTCGGTCCTTTCCCATTAATGATGAAATCCGGTCACAGGATGTCTCTGTGCCAGGGCCCGGGCACCTTTTTTCGTGGAACATTGCTTTGCCTTCCCATCGAGAATCAGCAGATATACTTTGTTGCTGCCCGGAGATGCGCAGCGCTCCAGCTAAAGAGGCCCCCCCCCCCCCCCCCCCCCCCCCCCCCCCCCCCCCGGGGTCGTTTACGTTGTATGTCAGCTTGGTCAAGGCAGACGTCTCACTCTTACTGTTCTCAGCTGTTCGGTAACGGAGGGTGTCAGTAGAACGTTGATTTAGAGTACTTAGGACTCGATTTAAACGAAATTGGGGAAATGTGGGGTGATTTGCAACGTTTTTGGAGTGAGTGCTCGTTTATTGACAAAATTTACCTAGAGAAATATATTGCTGATGGAGGTTCACTGAAGGCATCACTATGAAATGACTGACTGTTGAAGCCTGCTGCCACCTAATGCAAATTAGGGACGTTTATTCAAGGAGGATAGGGAGGCAACAACATCGAAGATTCCGGATCAGATGAATTGCAACATGATGAAATGAAGTCCGGTGATTGGAACCACGTAAGATCCTCGATTTGTATTTCTTTCAACTACCCATTACTTCACATCTTCTCATACCCATTCATGGTAGGTGGTAACCTAATACCGGTGGCCACTGCTTCTCCGCGATCTATTTTTCCAGGTTCGACCTTGGACAGAACCTCGTCAACCCGTCCCTTCTGCAGGCTGACGGAAGGGCACACCCAGACCCCACAGCTACATCTCATTCCTTGCCATGCATACTGTCCTAGCTTCGCGCGACACTTGCTGTTTGGACATTCTAGGCGGCCGGTGAGCAAGCCTTGTTCCAGCTCGGAACGCATCCAGGAAAGAGGTGTGAGAAAGTGGTGTGTGCATACGCTTTGCGGTACAGCTGGTTTTATGAAGGGTGTGAGGCTTGCAATAGGCCCAGTATCAGACTGTTTTATTGGCGCGGGAACATTGGGTTGGTGGTTGATCAGATATGGTGTAGTTGCTAGCGTACGACTGCGAGATATTATGTTAGTCCACGGTTCTAACTACGAAACACACGCGTATCAAATACATGTTGGGAATCTTACCGGCACTTTCTACATCTCAGTTCAATCTCTTTACCTTCATTGCTTCTCTCTTCTTGCTCCTGTTCATCCTCGAACCGGATATTATCGGGGGCCATGCCAGCAGCAAGCGCTAATTCTACCTCTCTCTGATATAACCACCTTTGGTATTTTGGCTGCGAATCAATATCTCGAGGGCATCCCATCTCTTTGTAAAGACGAAGCTGCGCCATGAATCCATCATTAGGTTCAGCGATGACCCGAACTCTCTGGATGAGCCGGAGAGCAGATTCAACAGTGTGGTGAGGATATTTCCTTAGGAGATAAGCAACAGTAACGGTTACAGAACGTGACTTGCCCATTGCACTGTGAGTCTGTTAGCGTTTATCCTCTGACAAAGCGTAACTCCGTGGACGGAGGTGGGAAAGCATCTGCAAGTCTCTCGGCTTACCAATGGACTAAAACACTGCCTTTGCGACCATCTTTTCCTTCCTTGAGTCCGTTTTCTATCCAGCTTCCGGTTCGTTCAAATTCGCCGAGGAGATTCTCATCATCAACATCATCGACGTCAACCCCAAGATGCTCATACTTCTCCCAGTCTTCAAAAGCTCTAAAATCATACTTGAGCACCGAGACAACATGAGTGATACCCGCATCCGCCAATGTATTTTTCCGGCTTAGGGCATATATACTAATTAGGATGTTAGAATGTATTCTTAATGATGGACACACTGACAGCCACGAGGTTGGATCACGTGGGTCAGGAAGAAAAAACTCATGTACTTACCCCCCTACAAATAACTCATCGTCTCCTGGCACTCGCGAAAGCGCCATGCTGACCGGGGAAGGCCGATAATCCAGCTTTCCAAGGTTCGAAAGCTACCTGAGGGTTGTCCTATAATACTCTTTTTTTTTCAAGCTGTGACGTTAATCACAAGTGGCGGATTCCGCTTGCAACTCTATTTTTTTTGGTTTTGCAAAAAGATTTGACAATTTGGGAAATACAGTAAAAGAGTTGGATTTGATATGTTTGAATAGCCGTATCCTCACAGTTGCTTTATCGAGATCGTAACAATAGTATCCCCGTATCTCTCTTCCAAGTGAAATTTAGACCATCCGCACATCACCCAAATCGATGTTGGTGCCTGAGGCGAAGAGGGGTTCACAGTGTGACATAGCCACGTGAGCCTCGGCTAGCGAAAGCCCCTGAATCTTCGCGAGCTTCCCGTTGCGGTGAACAGTACCGCGGGAAGGTTGAACCGAAAAGTAGTAGATGTCGACTATCACCTCCATATTGGTACATTGCAACGTTTGAATCAAGAATTAATTCCTAGGTACGAATATAGAAGCCGAACGCACAATGACATCGCAACTTACCAAAGTTGGCAACAGAAGTAACGTTATCTATGGAGGTACGGTCAAGACTCCTTCTGGTGGAGTTGGGGTCTTGCATCCCTACTACATGCTTCTGGGTTTGGGCCCAAAGCACTCAAGTACTCCGCGCTATCTCCGTTGTTCGATCAATGCTCGGGAGCTATTCTGCTTACACTGTAGAAAGGCCGAGTACCGAAACAACCCACGTAAGCGCTGTTCGTTCCTCGGCGAAATAGATATTTCTCCCTGGGATTTTTCCGGTGGTTTATGGGGTAGTGGTTCCGTCATGGATAAAATGAAATTATACCGATGTGATGGTCCCATCTGTCAAGTCTTTTGACGAGAGCTGGAGTTTTAGCTGCCCGTAAGCTAGGATGATACCCGGGATTTCTTTTCCAATTCAGGATAGAGTACATTTGTGATCATGGTCTTGTTGTTTGAAGTGCTGTCAGATATTATAAAATGCTTACCGCTTCCTGTTTGGTAATCACGATTGCTATGCAAGCGAAATTCATCATCTTCTCGTGTTCACATTGTGGCTTCAGTAACGATATCCGTATCTCGTATTCAATATAGAATAAGCCGTCAATGTGGGCTTTTCAAAACCAAGGAAGGCTCTGAGATAGACAGATTGCTGGTAGTAGCACGTTAAAGATCCTATTCCGTTAAACATCCGGCAAACGCTGAATCATTGCCCTATTAACCAAACGCCGAAACCTGGGGTACGGAGAACACCTGTCCGCTCAGTTTAAAGCAGTGGAGTGAATAAAATGGCGATTCAGAAGAAAGAAATTGACGAGACGGCGTGATTGTCCTCCTGCCAAGCTTGAATAATTTCCTAAAAGAGGTTATCTTCCGCGTCCCAGGAGGCTGTGGTTTTGCCTCTCCGCCGGTGAAAGAAGTTTGGGAACCCAAAAATCTGGGAACACACTGCAGCAAATTTCTCTTGCTTGCAGAACCTGAAGCTTGTTACGGCATCATGTTAGCGGTTGGGGTTGGAGTCAGGTCGCCATATGTCTGCCCCGGTTGCACTTATATTACTGGAGAGGACATCTGCCGGTTGTTCGTATTAAATAGAGTTTGAGCCTTATGGAAGCAAGCGTATTAGATCCCTGCACCCGCGTGGCATCGAAATATCATCGAAGGTTCTATGCTCCTGGCGTCTCTGCCATTTCATGGCATAAGTCATAGGTCTCGTCGATATTCAATTAGATTCGTCCTTCAAAGTATATTATGATTTTGCTTTTTCTTTCTGCCAAACCATGTATATTCTGGGGTTATACAGTGTTTCAGCAACCACCTTTCGATTGGATACCATAGGAATTGATGATTGAGCAAGAAGTGTTTCACAGGTTCTCGCTTTCTTTTATGTTGGGTTTTCATCCTATCCTATCGTACCGGAGTTATGCACATTTCAGGCATGATGATAAGTCATGAAACCAGAGGCTGCTGTCAAACTCACATTCTCCATTCATCGCCCTTTATTTTTGATAAAAGAAAAGGGAGGGTGCAAACCATTTCCGAGACAAGAACAATTCAACTGCTACTCCGGCCGTACCCTAGAACGCCTGAAATTAGCGCCACCACCGCTTCACAAGCTTGAATACATTATTGGATGCGTGCGTGTCGGATTGCGAGTTTGGCCTCATTTGCATCTCGCCTCACTTGCTTTTCGCCCCAAATTTTCAGCTCTCCCACCTCTTTTGCCTCCGCTACGACTTTACCTTCAGCGCAGCATGCACTGACTGCGCTCGGATACCCTTTTCTTTCGTCGCCCCTGGCACAAAGCTTTCTTGATTACTTTAGGGAAATCGGTTTTCATATTAATTTTACGTGAAAGAATCCATTCTGAAATTGCAGATTACCTGAACATAGTTTGAGCAGAGCATTGCTGATCAAGCCCGATCGTATATACTGTGCCTATGGGGAGCGCTGTTGTTGATTTTAAGATATTCTAAAAACTGCTCGGGTTTCCTTGGCGATATTCGCCTACATATGCCATGAGATGCTCCTTGGTAGGAAGATCATGCACACCTAATGGGTTGAGTGGGCAGGATGAATTCAACATGCCAAAAACAGGAAGGGAAAAAAGATTTTGACCCCAAAACCAATAGACTACTCAAAGCACAGATTCCATCCTAGACGCTGGACTGCGCCTGGCCGGCGAAATCTTTCAGGCTGAACAGCGCCTGGTCCGTAGCTGCAGACCAACTACATGATCCACGTTTGGCTTGAAATGTGAGCCATTGGGTGCGAGCGCGAGAAGCTGCGTCCAGAAAGGTTGGCAGTGTGTTACATCGCTTCGTGGGTGTGTGTGTGGTTACAAGTAGCTCGTAGACCTCAGTGGAAAAATATACCCATTGTCTCTTTAATTCGCAGTTGGAAGTTTGTGCATATAATCTGCCTACCGATTTGCCTACCATATACTGCTGATGGTGTGTAAGCTCAGCCTCAGAGGAAACATCTTTCATTCTTTTGATCCACAACATATGCTCTCAAGTATACCTAAGTCCGATATGTAAGGCATCGCTTAGAATGGGCGAGCAATAGTTCATCAGGCTAGGCTTTGCCAACCCAGCCTTATATCAAATAATATGCGACTATTGATCGTGCCATCCGACTTTGCCTGAACTAAGCATTTCTATTACTACTATCCGGAAAGCATTACCCCTTTTCACCAAGTTTTGGGTCAGCACATCATACAGCTCAGAAGTTCCGAATATATATCCTACATCAGTTTTATTTGCCTAGATGCGTAGCCTGTGCCTTGGCGGTGAGCCAACATGTCGCTGACAAGGCTCAAGTGGCCGCTGTGACATTTCTCTGTATTGAATCACTCGGTAGAATATTTTCTCTGCCCGGCTACGATATGGTGATACACACCAAACACCAATGTCGCATCTCTAGTATTGAGACAACAGTAAACTTGGTTTCCCACGTCGCTTGGAGGCCAGTGAGTTGTACCAGGTAGCGGTGTCGTTCCATCCATCCATGACCCCACAGCTTTCATACGTGGCTGCAGGGGACAAGATCTGCTAGGTTAAACGTCTCGTAGGGAGATAGCCACTACGTTTTCATGTGTCTTGAAGAACAAACTTTTTCGAGCATAGTAAGACTATCCAGCTTAGGCTGACCATTAGTAGCACAGTTGGACAGCAAGCAATATACAAGCCACAGGTTTCTTTAAAAATAGACGGATCAGGTAAGCTTTGTGTAGTTGCTGACAAACCAGCTATCTCTGCGGACATGACGCCGAGAGTCAAGAAATAGGTCGGTATAGCGTGACGTGAAGCTGGACGTGGAAAGACAAGACCTAACCTATGGTACGGTACAATGTGCCATGAATGTAGCTTGTAGTCCCACCGCCCATCTCAAGGCTCTCAAGGCTACACATGCTGTACTCAGCTGTGGGGCCCCACCTGTCCGTTTCCTTCAAGGGAACCAATATTGATGCGAGACAGTGTTGGCAGACATGGCATGCCATCCTCCAATCTGCGGAGGTAAGTGGGCGGTGCATCCACTGATTTTCCGACGATGTCCACCTGGTAAACATAATATGGAAGCACGATTGACACATCTTGGCGTATGAAGGGCGAATGTCCTATTTGCTCTGATGATGTATGGATAAGGAAAGGTAATAGCGCCGGGATCGAATCATGAGTAGCCAGGTATAACTGTCGAAGCAAGATGAGGAGGAGGAGGAGGAGGAGGAAGGTAGTTTAGTTTAGCTGTTGCACAGTTTGGCGGGGTTTCGAGGATATCTGGGCCCAACCTTGCCCGGCCCGCTGTTTACGGTATATGGCTGACGCTAAGAGGGCAGATAGGGCTGAAGATTCTGAAAAACCCTGAACGGCTAAGAGGGAACAGGCAAGTCCGTCCCCCGTCCACGATTCCGCTTGCTCGTAACCACGCAACCCACTGGGTCCCAGTCTCCCGGGGGCTGGCCGCATGTCTTGTTATAACGCCAGAGTTCATCGGGACCGTGGATAGCGTCTCGGTCTGTAGGTAGGGTAGGGTAGGGTAGGGTAGGGTAGGGGCAAACCCTTGGCTGCTGGGTGTGGGTAGTGGAGGAGAAGGAGAAGGAGGAGGAGGAGGAGGAGGAGGAGAAGAAGAAGAAGGATGGTTCAGTATCTCCTGGACTAGGTTGTCACCCTGCTGCTGCTGCTGGAACTGGCAAACACGTAACTGCGTAAACAGGTTTTACGTTGGGGGTGGGTACCTGGTGTAAAGCATGGTATTCATACACGGTATAATGCGCGGTAGAATACATCACAGCATCTGCGATATACACGGTATACATGGCATGGAGACCGGGGACACTTCACGGTAGGGCCATCAAGACACCGAAGTTGCACACGATCTAAGATTTCCGAGTCTACGGCCATCAGATATCAATGATGACTACCATTTCTGACTCTCACATTGCCGAGGCGGATATTACGGCTGGGAGAAAGACTTCCCCCAGAGCAGAGGGTATGGTAATACGGTAGCATGACACGTTCAGCTACTGTCAAGACGTGCCTAAGTAGACGATGACCTCCAACATACCCCGGTGAGCATGCTCACAAATTTTTCGCGAAAGAGCACAGCGCACTTCGGTCCAAGTAAGAGTAAGAGTAAGAGAGAGAGAGAGAGAGAGATGCGCCAGGAAAGACAAACGACGGAGGATGGCACTATATCTCAGGAAACGATCTGATCAGAAGCGTGCCAAAGAACGCCAAAGGACGAGTGAGCATCAGATACGCGCAGATGACCTGACTATGGTAGAAGATGTGGTCGCCAACACCGTAGGAGCATATAATTCCAGCTCGATCTGCTTACGTACCGGGACTCCAGCATCTGCCTCGCAATGATTATTGGGTGGCTCGCTGTGCCAGGGACGTCGAGGTAGTTATGATTGCTCGTAAGTGGCATTCCCTATTTGCAGATTTCGATGGAGAAATTATATGAAGTGCATTGTATATATTGGTGTAGACTACTGTATGTAAGCTCCGCCGCGCCGTCTTGCTCCTTTTACAGTAGTACGGTGAACCAATCCCAGAACCTTGCTCGGGTTTGCCTCTTCTATTGCCTCTCTCTCTCTCTCTCCATTCCAATCGACCTTGTTCATGGGTTGGGCAGACCCTGCGCTACTACTGAACAATAACAATACCGTACAGTACAAGGCTACCCACACCTCTCCCTACCACAATCCTTTATGAACGATCCACAGCGGATCACTTTAGACATCCACCCCTGCACTTGTCGTACACTCGCGCCTCCTCGTCTCTTCTCACTCTCCTCCTCTCCTTACTCAGCTGGCTAGCTGGCTGACCCCGAGTCTCATATCAGATTCTATCCTACATACGCTGCTGTGAGATCTTCTCCCTCTCTCATGTGCTCGAAGAATCTCCACGCAAAGCCTGCCTAATCCTCATGTCGCTCATTTATCTCGCCTTCTTCACAACTCCGGCAGTCCGTCTCCAGCTACGAAAGTTTTGATCTGCTGCGAGGAACATATACTCGCATTCACCGTTCCCCTCCTCACTCTCGCACCTCCTCCAACGTTGCGTATTCGAGCCAATCGTCAACCCCCGCCATACGTCTTTTCTCTCCTGCACAATCTGCGGTCCAGGGGCAGACCTTAATTCATCTACAGGAGTGCTTTCTGACACCGGGTTATACTTGTTGGACGCATTATTTATGTTTCCTTACAAGCTCTTCTTCTCGTCCGTTGGCTGTCCTAATAGCAATCAACACTTAGGAGACGCGGTGTGCTGGGGCACTGAAAGAGCCCACTGACATTGTTCAACTTTGTTCTTTCAAGAAGTGGCGAATTTCAAATCGTAATGGAGATACCTATCCCTCACCGCGCAAAGGCACCACCAGTCCTACCCGAGATCTATGTACAGGCATCCAACCCTTCTGATCGGTTTCGAATGTACAGCAAACCTGCCACGTACAATTCGACTTCACCTGCCGACATCCCGGGACCAATGTCAATACCATATGCGAGAGAGCCGGTTCCACCCCCTCTCCCTCCTCCACGACATCTTTCAGATATTGTGGACGGTGGACACAACGGACTTGATATTGCATGGCAGTGGGGCAATTCGCATGAAGACAATGGCTGGGGAAGGTCTGTAGCTCCGGGTTCGAGTTTATACGGGAGTTTTGCAAATGAGCGGAGCTCAAAAGATGGGCACCGAGATAGCTCGCGGCGTACCAGTTCTACTTCAACAATCAAGTCAGTGCTTGGACCGGACCCACGAGAGAGTCCCTATCCAAGGATAGATGAAGGATATGCCAGTCTTTCGGGAACAAGTGTTGGCTCCAATCGGTTAGTTGATCTGATTTATTGCTTGGAGTTCGTTTATGAGAACTTATGTCTACCATATTGACAATGCGCTTCTCTACTCATGTCTAATCTCAGATACAAAGCTGACTTTTCTCGGGTAGGTCAAAGTACGATGAGCCTGTGTCTTTCAGATCTGGGTTTCAAAGCTCGGTTCACGACGCATATCGAAGCAATGCGCAAGCATTTGACAAATCTCAGCTGCAAAAGCTGGACGCTCGTAGGGGAAGTGATAATACTACTCCCCCCCGAGGTTTCAGAAAGCCTAATTTCAGTTCTTCTGCAAATGATGCATCACCGACGTCTCGTATAGCTGTCATGGAGCAGCGCTATCCTACCCAGCTGAAGCCACTATCCTTACCAATTCTTTCTGGAAAACCCGCGTCTGTAGAAAGTCCTGTATCTAAGTGGAGTGATCATATAGTATCAGCTGGCGTTTCACCTGGAAATGTTTTTGCCTCGCATTCTCCAGCCCAACTTGATTTCAGGTCATCCACCGATATAGCAGATGCTGAGCGATCACCTCGACCATTTACTCGACGATCTGGAAGTGGTTCAGTCGCTAGTATCTGTGATGATGCGTCAAGTGTAGCAAGTCGAGGTAAAGACAATTTCGACCCAAGGATCTCGCCAGATCATGATGTTGATTTTCCTATGGAGGAAGCTGGTTTTAGACGTTTACAAATAGAAGATCCTCTGTCGCGGTACGATGGTCACCTGCCAGTCGCTTTAGCCGGGCAAAAGAGGCGGGCGTCTTCACCACCTGTAGAGGATGGACCATCTCTACATTCTGTTGGTAGCGCAAGCGAACTCTTCCGGCGACGTGAGTCTGGATCTCGACCTCATGGCCCATCTGGGCCAACGCCATCTAATTTATATAACTCCACGAATTTGGCAATCGCTGTGAGCAACATAAATACCGCGAACTCCTATGGCCGCTTGTCTCCTGGCATACTTTCCCCAGCACCTACAGATGGCAGTGAATCACCGTATCTGAGTTCTTTGTCTTTGAATTCAAGTCCGCGAGGATCCATCTCTAGATCTAGCCATAGTCGCACATTATCGGATACAAGACCCCTGACGACACCTCGAAAGATGTCAGATGGTAATGGTCACTCCAAATCAAATAGTATACCCAAGATTCAAGGTGTGTATGTTTGTGAATGCTGTCCCAAAAAGCCTAAGAAATTTGATTCCGAGGCAGAGCTCAGGTATATACCATTTCCCCCATACATCTGTTGAATCAGCTGACATTTGCAGCGCCCACGAACAGGAGAAGCAATACGAGTGTGCGTACTGTCGTAATAGATTCAAAAACAAGAACGAGGCAGAACGTCACCAGAATTCGCTTCATCTCCGTCGTCATTCTTGGTCTTGTGCTGCTTTGTCTGGTTATGCAGCTGCCTTTCACACTTCCCCGACACAACCAAATGATGCGGATTCTTGCGGGTATTGTGGAGAAGAATTTCTTCGGAGCGGAATCTCATCACCAAATTCAAATGGGCAGCAAATACCATTCATTACTGAGCAAGATTGGGAAATCCGAATAGCCCATTTGATGGAGATGCATAAATTCGGAGAATGCAATCATGCAAAAAAGTTTTTTAGGGCAGATCACTTCAGACAACATCTTAAACACAGTCACGCAGGTACCAGCGGTAAGTGGACTAATATGCTAGAAAATGCATGTATGAAAGACGAACCACTGCCAGAGCCGATTCGCGGCCCAGGCAGAGTTAATTCCGTGGATGGAAGAGTAGCGAGGATAAATGAAGAGGATGAAATATCGTGAACCATGCACGACATTGTTCTGGAACTCTTGAGATAACAATCTGTTTGATTGGACTGGACGGTCGAGGATTTTCGCGACCTAAAATAAGGATTACACTTGAAGCAAAAGATTTTCTAACGGCTGCACACGAAATACCCGGTTCGTAGCATTTGAAGCATTTATTCGCGAGTCAATTGATTGGCATCACATTGGGCGGTAACTTCGGGAGTCTAAGACAGAAGAGTTATGTTTATACGTATGTTATTTACGTTCCGCCATTGGGACGGATGTTATACAGCACTTCACTGGCGTCCCGGTATCTGGTGCTTTACACGGACTGTCATAAGGTAGCCAAGGGAGGCATAGGAAGGGCCAATGGATATGGTTGGGTACGGCAAAGATTTAGGTATGGCAATAGGCTAAGAGGGACGTGGTTCATTGCCCAATATAGGCACCATCAAGCTACTTATCTAGTACTTACATAGTATTACAGCTTGAATAATGAGAACATGATTGAACAAAGAAAGGTCTCACGCATTTGCAAGCAATTACTTCATTCGATCGATGTTCGTTCTGAGCATGTAATGCCACCATACCACTAATTACATGGTTCGGTGTCTCCGGTCGACATCGAACAACTTTGGCATCTCGTGCTGTATGTGCTTCGGCGGCACAGCACGCTAAACCCAGCCTAGACCTCACCTTGAAGATCCGTCGAGTGTTGAAAAGCGCGAGAATCAGGAAGCTTAAAACCCAAGTGTTTCTGGTGATCCATTGCTGCCAATCATGCGTCGGTTAGGGCTAGGGGAAGGATCTCAATCCTGGGTCGCACATCGGCGGGTTCAACGCAACACTGCAACACACCGCAGCAGCTTAAACACTGTAGCAAATGTACTTGCGTACCGTACAGCGCACAGCTTGCCGGTTGGCCCTTTGTACGGAAGAAAATTGCTATGGCGGTGTGCCGATAGGAAGGCTGCTTTTGGGGCAGAGACAAGCAAGGGAGGCCGTCCGCGGATCTAGCTTCGTTCGCTTCTCTGATTTAAACCGAAAGTGCAGTGCAGTCCCAGCTGGTTTAGCCAAGCTACGGATACTCGAGTTGGTATAGCGGAAAAGCAAATCCTACAGGTTTCCGAAGGCTCAAGTGAGCTTTAAACTTCACCGATGGCGAGGCGGGACTTCCGCACTAACTCTGCCTGACAAGAGATGCTGAGATGTGCTGTGCCCTATGCTCTGTGGATCCTTCCCTTCTATCTATAACCCTAGCTGATCTCATACAATGCACAGTACTTGCACAGTACGTTGCGGCGCAATTTCTTACTCCCTCTTTCGTCTACCAAAGTATCCTTGGTCTTCCAACGAGAAGATCGCCAGTGCATTTTCTGCTGTGCTCCTCGCGGCTATCCTGGCATCTTCTCAGCGAGATTAAAACTACGGAAAATGAGATGGCGGTTAAGGCCCCTTCATTTCCTGCAGAAACCTTAGCCTAGGCAATCCGGCATCAGTTCTCCCTACTGGCGTAACCGTATACCATGATTTGGAATGCTTTGTCGCGATTGTTTTCCGTAAACTTGCTGATCATTTTGATGATGAAAGACGTTGCCAAATCTAGCGGTCAACATGTCGTGCAGCCCTCCTTTCCCAAGTGTTTTAGTATAGTTTGCTTCTCTAGGCAGTGCTACTACACACCCAGATGGAGCTTGTTCACGTAACTTATGTCGTTCCTAAAACTAGCCAACTCATAAACATGTATTTGGTTTTAAAACTCCGTGACCTGGGCACCTTGAAGTAAGTTTTAGAGCCGAGTTACAGAGAATGAATCGAACGTGTAATGCGTTTTGGTACCTAGTTCCCCTCCCAAGCTCTGTTGGAAGTTATCGTTTGTTATTGGGATAAGTATACTGGCAAGAACGTATGAAAAGACCAACACCTGCCTGTGTGTAGAGTAAGTGTATACCGTTCTAATCGTCCTGTGCAAAGTTGCCCATTTTCCACAAAATTGCAATTCCTGCCATAGAAAGAACAAACTCATGTACCCTGAATCCACTCTGAATGCTCAACGCTAAGCTCCATTCATGCTTGCTTTGGTGTTCGTGCTGCAAAGTCCTTCTACTCTTCTGGTAATAGAGAGTACAGTTTCCCAGACGAAAAGAAAGTCTCCGTTTCCAAGAGATATACCTTGAAGTTTAAGCACAGCTATGAAAGCAGGAGGGCTAGCGGAGAAAAGCGTGAAGGATATTAAAGATGTTTTTTTAGGATGCAGCCCAAGGAGCAAATTTATTAGCACACCACCACCCTGGGGCATCCCAGACATATTCAAATATTCTTAGCTTTAACAGCATTCCTCTTGCAATATATAGCCTTTGATATCTTTCCCACCAGCCCATCGTCTAATCCAAAACAAGCAGGCCGTAACGCGACTAAAGTAGCTGCTTCCTGGTTGTATCCATCATCACTAGACCTCGGATCACTACGCAACTGCCCACGGATACTCAGTAGTCTTCCGGTCAAAGCCTTAGGTGTTTGTATAGCGATGTTTTGGGTCTCATTCTTACTGAATTCTTGATCGGCAACAGATATCAATTCAGCTACTTGCTGTTTTCATCTCAAACACCCTATTTTTTGCTCTGCGTGAGCTTAAACCTGAAATTGCAGGACTGTTAGAAATTCTTACTTTCGTATAAACTGATTCATGCTCAGCAGCTGGCACGGAATTAGTGGTGATGTATTTGGCCTTAGGTACGCATCTGGTCTTTACTAAGATTTGACTTTGGGGTACGATAATTACATGTAACAACTGTTTCTAGGTCACGCTGACTGCAAGAAAATCTCGGAGTATAGAGGTACAGCTTGCTTAAAAGTGCATTGTTTGAAGCGAGAAAGAAGTGGTCTTTACATCACCAACAAAAAGGGGGCTCGCTAAAATACATATCCTGTTGCAGATCTGCGCACGCTTCATATGTATGACTAAACAACCTCGCTTGTCACAATTACAGCTGCACTTAGAGATAAATTCATGTTCATAATGGACTCGTGCATTGATATCCAGACGAAAGAAGATATACCGGATCTCCAGACGGAAAGTCATTGATTAACAACCCACAGATTATACAGATTTAGACGCCATACCCCACCGCTATGAGCAAAAGTCTATCCTTCACGAACATCCATTGCGTTCGTATCAGCTGCGTCTTGAATTTCGGCTTTCTTGGCCTTTGCCTTTAACCGCATCTCTTCTCTCCAGGCCGTAATTTTTGCCATCATCTCAGTATCATCAATGACGTCTTCGATCTTTAAAGGGGACCTGTTGAACGGATCCTGTGCATCGCTCAGCAGATGGCTCTGGATCATACTTCGATCAACAGTCATTCGACTCATTGGAAGGATTACTGGATCTAGCATCAATGTTGCTAAAATGGGATCCAGGAATTCATCTGGAATTTCTCCAAGGTCCTCCTCTTCTTGTTCCTCACGCTCCTTGGCTTCCTTGAAACGAATCTTCAATCTCTCCCATGCTGCTACGTCTTCTGGCGACTTTAGTGAATGCTTGCCAATAATCTTGGTAGCATTGTCATAATTGACAGGTTTGTAAGATCGCCCATCACGCGCAACAGCATCAATGAACCTTTCTTCGGTACTTAAGTTGAGGTAGATATCGATAAATTCCCCTAGCAGGATCTTTGGACTCCAGTGGTATTTCTCTGGCTTGCTGACTTTTAGCTCTCTCTGTCTAACTCCAACGATTTGATCCAGGGTATAGTTCAGCATAGCAGCAACTCGCTCAACTATCTGAGGCATAGTGAAGGAGGCGCTGAGATTCTTTGTAAACAGCACCATCATAGCCATTGTCTCGTTGGTAAGCTGCATATATGATTGTGCTTGTCCTTCGGCTGTCGCAAGCTCTTCTTCCTTTGCAGTCCGCTGTTCTGCTGTCAACGGTGGTGCATCATAAGCCAATTCCTTTTCGAGCTCATGAATTTTTGGGAACTTGGAGAGAGCTTCATCAAGAACATAAGTCGCATCATTCAAAAGTAAGTTAACAAACTTCAGGAAGAAATCTACGTTGACACTTTATGCTGTTAGCCAAATTCATAACTTAAAACTGAAAACCTTACCTGCTCTCTTGTTGAAGTCGCTCTTTGTATATGTCGTTGTCCCATATAACCTTTATTACTTGGAAAATTTCGTATCTGATGTTGAATTTGTCGTAAAATTGGGTGTGTGTTCCGGTTGATTCAACCTCGATATAGAATTTCATTAAAGCATGAAGGAGATAATCATTGGCAAATTTGGATCCAGAGAGGGCATCTCCAAGGATTCCCTTCTTGCGATGATATACTGGCCAACTGCCGTGAAATAGTAATGTAACCAACTTTGCTTTGAGATAAGGATTCTTGACATGGTCGGAATTAGTAAGAAAGGTAATGCACAAGGCGATTAACTCGTCACTGACTGCAGACAGCATGATGTCAGGGATCCATTTCGAAATGAATGTGAAGTTAGATAATATATCTTCGAGAACGTACTCCGGTAGGTTCATGAAAGAGTCTGGCTGGTCATTCGGTAAAGGTAGCTTGATTGACCTGTCTGGGGTATAATCTGATCGACTTGCAACCCTAAGAAGCCAGACAGTAACGTATCTCATAAATAACAGGGACTTGGTTTGCATCAATTTATCACAGAGTACACCTTCAATGGCATATCTAAGCGACATAGACTTGTTCAGGAGCTCAATATATGGTTTGAGGTGAGCCTCAAATCTAGCCATATGCTGGGGTTGGTTGACAAATTTGATGCGTTCTGTTTCCATCTCAGCAATACGGCCGGAAATATGCTTGATATCCTTGTCAAGGGTTTTGAGTCTTGCATTTGCCCCTTCAGTACCATAGTGGTGTGCTGCCAAAGTTAAGAAAAAGACTTCCGATATGAAATTGGAGGTACCGCCAGCTTTGTTTGCGTAAAATGCATCGGAAGTATTCTGGTCAGCATTAAGCTTAGTCTCATCTTTGATATCGACTCTTGGGTTACGTCTCAGGTATTCAACCTCAATTCTAGACACCTTGGAGAACGTAGCATCCATAAAAGGCTCGCACAGGCCATCCAGGACTACCGTGATATTCACCATAAACCCATCTGAAGCAACAAGCTTTGGGTCGACTTGTATAGCTCGACGCTTGTGATTTGAATTCACAATATTAGCAAACCAGTCCAGAGTTCGATTTCGAGATATAGCATCAGCCTTAATGAATCGGTTGGTAATCTCTAGCAAGTCGCGTTGGTGCGTTTGTAAGGTTAATCGTAAAGCATCTTGCGATGATGTTATTTGCCGCTTATCCATAGTTTTGGGAGACGCAAAGTACTCTTTGGTTACTTCTGGTTGCAGAGGAGATATTCTGAAGAATGGGCCAAGAAGAGTAGCTTTCTCGATAACATTTCCATCGAGACCTTTAACATTAAAAAGGTTGTGCTCTGATATAGCAACAACGACTGGATTAAACATAGTCAAAGTCTTTACTGCATCAACATATGGCTTATATGGGTCGTTCATGGTCATTTGGGCCAGTTTGTAGCTCAGGCCAGCTACCGCCTTCATGAGCATAGTTTTGGCAGTGTCATCTTCGTCAAAACGGGATACAACATCGGCAAGGAAGTCAAAACAAACAGATTTGTCATCGGAAGGCTCCAAAAGCAAATAAGGCGTTAATGGATCGGTCGTAGCGTTTGGGTCTCGACCAAACAACTCTGGAACCTCGGATCCAAAAATGCAGTAGCTAACACATAATCGCCTAGCCTCTTTTAAAATATTCTCTTTTTCATTCGCACTAATCGAGACGAGGTCAGGTCAATCTCTTCTCTTCTCTGTTGGGGCGCTTGAAAATCGAAGTTAACTTACTAGCCTCTTAAACCTTTGGTTTGCTTCAATATTCGTTTGAAGCATGGCAATAGATAATCCAGCACGGACCTGTTGTGGGGGATTGTTGACACCGCTTCAACGATCGCAGAGTCAAGCTTGTCTTTCGAAAGCGTAATTTGAGCTTTCTCATCTTCCAAATCCTGTCTCAGATTTGGTAGATAGATGAGCCTATGGTTTGAGTTGTCCATGCGTTGATTTTGATCAAGGGTAATACGGAAGATATGGCTCAAAGTTCTGTGCTCCCAGCCTAAAGGAAGGTCAGAATCAAAAAGATGATCAATTTAGGGCCCAAGCTATGGGCTATCTTTCTTATACATACTACTAATATCTTCCTCCACTGGTGTGGTTCGAGGTGGTGGTTTCCTAGTACTCTGTTCCACTGATTCAGCTCGCGGTCGCTTCAACGACAATGCTGCTGCAGATGTAGGTCTTACAGTTGAGGGAGTATTAATGGTAGGAGAGCTAGCAGCCATGGTGGTAAAGGGTTTAACATCCGAGGGTGAGGCTGTAGCGCCTGCAGGTTTGATGTTGATTTTCGTCTTCGCCAGTTCTACAGATGAGGGCGCAACCACTGGTGTTGGCGTAGAGACTGTCGAAGACTGTTCTATGTTTCCCTCGTCGGATTTGGGCTTCGCAGGGCCGGACAGCTTCTCCATACGACGTTTTCGAATCTATGTGACCTTAAGTTAGCTTACGAGATACGGAAAGGACGGAATATGTAGATACCTGCTCCATCTTCTCCTTATCAGGGGCCTCTGGAGGAGGCGGTGGCTGCTGCTCATTCTCCATGATTATAACAACGATCTATTTATCAAGATTTATACAGGTTGGAGTTATCATCTACGAAATAACTACTCTAGAAAGTGGTAGCCTCGCGAGATGTCGTTGGTGTGGGGCTAGGCTGTGGCGGGGGTTGCCACATAGTGGCTAATTGTTAGACTGAGTAACACTCTAGAAGCCTCTCTATTGGAAAGGAAGTGCGTTGTATTATAAATCCACAGGAATCTAGTAATTTTCTCGCCAAAATTCAAAAAGCCGTGAAGGGGAGGATTACGTGGTTCAATCTACCTAGAGCAGGTTTATGTAAATTAGGAGCGACTTGATAATGAGAAAGTCCAACTTTCCCGAAAAGGATAAAAGTAAGCTGAGGAAATATCTAGTTATATAAAATCATAGGTCGCACGTATGTACTACTACTGCCCTGGTGTATGCATTTCAGGTTCCTAGGTAGAATTGTTCCTTGCAATTTCTAGTTTTGAGGAGTTCTTCCAAGGTATGGCCGAATAGAAATATTTGTACAAGAACATGATTTAAATCTTTGGTGAGACTGGTATGCCATCATTACCGCTATTCTATCAATGATTGGATGAATCGACCTTATGCGCTTAGGCTAACTATACCTACAATGTCCTAAACGCCATGCTCTGTAGACGAAAGAGTGCCGCGACAATAGCCGTTCAACGAACTCAATATCCGCGTCCTACTCCCATACCATCTAGCTGCTCACAATTCTTTAGCTTCATCGTTCTTGCTCGGTGCATCTTATCAGCATCCTGCATGAACCACCCCTGAGCTTCATCAACTAGTCGTTGCCTAGTTGATAATTCTTGCTCGCATCCAATTTTCAATTGCTGGACGTAACTAACTTCTGCTTTGTTGTCAAGTTGCTTGAACTTATGGGGTGTATATTGCTCCACGTCCGCGGGATTAAGGTAATAATCTACTTTAAGTCTTGTTGTAAGGCGGTGCATGGTATGTGGCGCAACTGGGCCATCGAAACGCATCGAAGGACCTGATGCTTCTGATGCACCAGAGAACATCGATTGGAGAAGAGGTATAACGAACAGGATCAATAACGGTAGTAATCCAAGGAATGTTGACATTAAGCTTGCCGGTTGCTCTGGTGTATTTGGATCCCGAGGACGCCGCCGTGGCCTTGCACCACCAAATTGATGTACTCGTACTCCAGGACCGCCCCCCATATTAAATACAAACTGTGGTCCGGTATCGAAAACACCTCCTTGGAATCTAGTTAGCTGCAGTTTGACTAATTTCCATCTCAAACTCACCACCAAATCCACCAAATCCACCTAAGCCACCACCTCCGAAAAACCTATTGAACATCTCTTCTGGACTGATTTCCTCTTCCCACATTGACCCTCCGCCACCTCCAGCCCTGGCACTAGGCGTTCCTCTCGAAAATGGACTTTGTTGCGGCGCACCACCACCAAATCTGCTATCCGGATCTCCTCCATATCTATCAAACTGCTTCCTTTTATCCGCATCACTCAGAACTCCAAATGCCCGGCTAACCATTTTGAAAGCTTCGTCCGCATGTTCGTGTCCATTCTTATCAGGATGCGTCAATAAACTCAACTTCCTATAAGCCTTTTTGATTTCTGAATCCGTACAGGTTGTCTTAACTTCCTCAAGACCTAGAATATCGTAGAATGCTGTAGGCGTACATCTCCTTACTCGTATTACAGCAGCCTTTTGTTCTACTGTGTACTTCCGGTCCTGGTTTCCCTGATTGTGGTCGCGCGACTTTGCAGCTCCAGTCCCTCGATCTGCGCCAGAGGCGTTCGCTGCTGGCATTTCGATAAAACCGACCAAGCGGCTTGTTCGAAGTCACTGGTAGATTGAACGAAACAATGACTGCGTATCACGCAAGCGCAGGTTACAATAGTGGTTGGATTATAATGGCCACGATTCAGGAATTAATGTAGATACGGTCCACTAACTCGCCAGGATAAGAAGCCTAGGTTTGACACGTGATTTGAATAAGTATGAATGACGCTGCTAATCCTAGTCCAGAGAACTCATCACTGACAAACTCCACGAGAATTACAGCGAGGAATTCTAAACAACTTGGGTTTACTTATTGCCGACTATGTCTCAAGAACAAACCACCCAAAATATAAAAAGAACCGCCTTCTCCTATGCGGAAACATGGGGCAGTATGTGTCTCAAATCTATGCCATCTACAAACTCTACTAACCCAAGCAGAATCACCACTCCCCCCAATGCTTCTTGCTACTCTTATATCCGCTATCCATGCCCGGCCTTTCCAAAAGCTGCCAATGGTTTTCCCGCCCATTTTACTCTTTAGCACATATCTCAATCTCTCCGAATTCACAGTCGATTCTGCAGGCTTAACAGCTGCGTGGTCTGGTCTATACCTGCTTTTAGCAAGACGAAGAAAGGTTGCCGGTGCGAGCTTCGGGTCAAGGTTAGGGAATAAATTTGGTGCGAGGGGAATAGCAAGAGCTGGAGCCATGGCATTGGCTGGCGCAAATGTTGTGAGCTGTGGTGCGACTTATGCCTTTGGAAAGAGGAAGGAAGAAACGACGGTATAAATACTAATTGAGTAGAGAATACTAGGAGGCGTAATAATATTTGGTATTCTTGTACAATATCTAGGCGGGAAAGTGTATGGAATTAAGTGTTCAGGGAGTAATCAAACCATAAACAGAACTGTCAACACCACAATTGCAATAGAAGTGACGTAGAGCCTTCGTGCGAAGTAACCAGTTATCCACAACAGAAGAATATTACTACATTACCTATATAACTCGAAAGGATAAGGCAGATCTTCGAACCACATCTTCTACCAAATAGTCATGTACCTTTAAAATTGCGAAGTTAAGTCATATATTAGCGCGCCAGCAGATCCTCAGGCTGATTTCACAATTACAACATTGAGCACCATGAGACGTTCAAAATTCTTGTCAACCATGAAATATACATATAATACAGGTTGATATTATCACACAAGGAATATCAAGGTCGGAGGGGTCACTTGACTTCCATCTCTAATATACAAACTATTATCTTCTCTTCTCTTTTCTTGTTTTCTTTTATAGACTGCACCATCCCTATACACTGAATGCAATAAACCAGCAATAACTCCGCTCTGCATCTAGCCTTTGCGCACTGCTGACTGATGTCTTGTGATAAATAAAATAGAGGCTCTGAGGTACATGTTGCAGTGTAAAAGCAACAACGTCTTTGAGCATACATGACTAGACTTAAAAAAAAAAATGGTTTGTTTGGTGTATGGAATCTGCGATCATGACCGACGCTGGTAGGCTAGTACAGACATGATCCAAATCAGTAGTGCAGCCTAAAGAGGAAGCGTTAGCAACTGCGCCTGTAACGTATAGCTAGCACGCGAAGTGCAGCAGAATAGTCTGCAAGAATAATAACTTACGGCTGCTCCGACAAGGTATGTCTTCATCTTCATACTCGTGAGTATGGAAGCAGAGTGTCCTTGAGATGCCTGATTAAATAAGCCGTCCAGGTTGGTCAACTCGTAATCTTTGATGTACGTGAGGTCACAATCCCGGACTTTTGGCTCAGCATGACCTCTGTACTCCTCAACTATATGGTCGACATTCCATCCAGCCACGAGGCGTAGTACAGCAACAGCACACCCAGTTCGATGCTGCAGGAGTCAGATTTGCCCACAACTATGGATGATGGATTGCTGTATTACCTTGCCGTGATTGCAGTGTATAAGAAGGGGATGGTTTTCTTGGTTCAACACTACTTCCATAATAGACTGCATAGTAGCCTTGGGAATGTCAACCTTCTTCGTGCCTTGCATTTCAATGACACAGTGACGTATTCCGTTTGTTTTCATAAAACTTTGGAAGTCAGGTGAAAACTCCTTGTTAACAAGAGATCTACATCACATCAACATCTGATCAACAGAAAGCAGGGAATTTGTTCTTACACTATAGTCTTCAAGCCAAGCGTTTGCAGGAACTGAAAATCTTCAGACATAGGAAAGCTGCTACGAAAAATTGTTCCAGGGAGGACGGTGCCAAAATTAAGAGGTCTACCACCCACTTTTTCTTTGGCCACCTTCTTTGATGCTTGGAGACTGTTCTCAACTATGGCAAGTTATAGTAAGCTTCTGACATGAATGATTTGATATGTAAATCGTGCGGATGACGTACCTTGCTGACCCATCTCATCAATGGTCTGAGGGAAAAGTCCATTTATATCCTTTCCTAAATCCACCATCGGTATGTTACGTGCTTCAGCACTAGCCGAAGAACCTCTGGAGTCTCTCTGTAGCTTATCTCTGCTCTTGTCATCGCAACTAGAATAACGGCGCGATCCTGAATTTCCCGTCGTGGCTCCTTGCCCTTCCTCGTATAATCTTGTTGATCTCCTCGAAACCGTGGTTATAGCTGGCTCTGCCATGTTTGGCTCTCTCCAAGAAGTGTTGTGTAATGTTGAATTGATCTGCAAAGCCGCTCAATCGCGACTGGTCGACTCGTTGTGGAAACGAAGCCGTATTCCAACCTCAATAGAGGCTATGAGAAGCGTTGATTCAAGAGTTGGGAAGGCATGTTGTCTCCTCTTCTCGGTTTCAGGGTGAGTTGAGTAGTTTTGCCTACGCTGGCACGTAGTTCGGTGTTGCAGTTGAATAATCAATAAGAGAAAGTTTCAGACCCGGAAGAGGGAGTTGTGGTCGACGTTGTGCGCGTAGTTCACTTTAGGTAAAAACCGGCCCGTTGGATTATTTATCTTCCAAGGCAAGGCGGGGATTACTAGTTCATGCCGGACCACACGGCTAGCACTCAATAGACGGTACAGCTCGCAATTTCATCAGGGTTGCTGGCTACATTACACGTACGAAAATAGACTTAAAATGTAGATGCTCATGTCTGGGTTTGTTTTCCGTTGAAAGAAAAATCTCAAGTTGAGGTTCGAATGCAGACCACTCAGCAAACACAAATTTGGGTGTGATGTTGCAGTTGCATTACCGAGCCAGTCCAGCCTCATTAATAACCTTTTTTCCCGTCTTGGTATTCAGAACGCAGAAAAGCACAGTTCAATCACTGTATGCTTCTGTGACTTGGTTCACATTGAAATATCACATATCAAATATCAGACTTGCTAGCTCAGACATATCCGGGTATTAAAATAGTCAAAAATGATCCATACCGTGTGTTTTTGAAGCAGTGATAGAATCTTTGCCACTTGTTGCATTCGCCACAACATGCCACAACACCTGATACAGAGGAAGTCCTAAAACCGACCAATCATACAGTAGACACCAATTAGGAATTGCTACAGTACTACGAGACTTATACATTGCAGAAAAATGCGATAAAATATCAGACAAGCCTGGCAACGTTTGTCTGTCCTCCTAGCACTATCGGTACCTTACTTAAAATGCTCTACTACAGAGCAATGCGGGAAAGTCTTAGTGCCACTGATGATTTTTTTTTAAGGCACGTGTGATAAATTACTTGTACCATATTAGGTTCGTGGTGTGTCCAATGGACTAAGTTAAGCATTACTGCTTCGACGTACACGGATTTTTCTTGATGTAAAGACTACATGTCTTGTGGGTGGTTTTGACCATGAACATACCTATATCACTCAGTCTGGAGCATATTCTTTTCTACCCACAGTCAATGCGTGGTTTAAGGGACCGCTCTTCAAATAAGCAATGAGGCAGTCTTTGCATTACTAACATCATAGGGTGCTAAATTCCTCATGTGTATGATTGCTTTCCGAATTATTTCTTTGTTCCTTGCAGCTCGGTTTAAATCGTGTGGAAATGATATGGATACTTTGCCTTCGAGTTGATGTCTTATATACTTCATTTAGTGCTTTAGGCCCAAAGCAACGAGATATCTCGATAATAAAGAAGTGGAAACACACACTTGTCACTGTACTAGAATCTCTCATTGCCGATCGAGTGAGACATACAAGTTTCACTGCCTCAGTATTTGTGGATAAAACTTAACAATGCTGTATTTGAGACATTTCACATATATATACCGTTTTAGGGATCTATCTATATGAATATTATCTTCGATTGGTTCCGGGACCAAGAAATGGGCACTGAATGATGCATCTTGCTCCAACTCAGCTTTCCTGATAAAAAGCCTCTAACTGAAGTATGTGCGTCGGTCGGCAGCATAGAACAGGTGCTTTACAACAACATATTTGATTCTCAATTGATCACACGGCATCCATACGAGTTGTAACTCCTCTAGTATTTTCAAATAGACAAAACTTTCCTTTTGGGACCGCATATTACCACTTCTCTACTGTTACGGGTCGCGGGTTCTTTCTTCACCTCATCATTTCCTTCTCACCATTACTGCCAAATATTTTTAGAATAAACAGAATTATCCCCTGAAGTTGATCTGCTATATCATCGATACAAAGAAGTCGATCCCCGTCTAATCCATCTCCATAAAACCAACTTCTTTGGCCTAGTCTAGGCACCCAAGTATACATCAAAGCAAGCTCGCTCCAAGCTCGCTCCTCGGACATAATACTAAGCCTATGTACAATGTCAGCATACCTTTTAGCTCAGCATACTTTTTAGATCATGGTTCTTGATTGTTGCCTATCTCGTGGTAAATTCTGGACCTTCGTTAATGTGGTACGCTGGACAGCCTGCACTGGAGGGATGAACATTTCAACATAAGAAGAAGGACATAGTGAGATTGCCTTTATTGCTACTATCTAAAGCCTCAATAATGCTTGTGGTATGTCGAAATTGTTCCTTGTGCTCCACTCTAAGCTGAATGTTTTTGAACTATGGTTCTGTCGCTTTGGCTTATCCATCGAGTTACTATAGAACTCCTTATCGAATTGAATATCAAGTCGCGGGGAATTTATAGTTGCCATCACTTACCAGGAATTATTCGGGTGTATCGGTGTAAATAGAGTCATTGAACCATGCTCTACATCTCATCTCAGTTCTGGAAGCATAGAATTGACTAGAACGACGAATAATTCGGATATGAACCAGTAAGGTGTTGACTTTTCCAGATTCTACTTGCCAACATATTCTTTAAGTGTAGTCTTCAATTGCATATTCAAAAGCCTATTAAATAGATCCATTGGCTGATGTCGAGTATTGAGTGGTACGCTTGATACACCAGAGCTTAGGTAGGAAAGCATCAAAGGAAGGTTGTCATTTTTAATATTTCAAGAGTTGTACACTACAATTGGAAAGAATTGAATTAGCGTGGTGTCCGACCGGTTTTCCCACTCACCTTTGCTATACTGGTTGTAATAGTATAGAAGCAGTAGAGCATTCCAAACGGACTGTTCTTCCGTTGGTTATGCGTGACTTTGATCTCATTTGTGACAAAAAAGAAACGTTAGAGTGAGCATAATATAAATCAGCCAAATGATAGAAATATTCGGATATGTGCTAGGATATCATATATCTCATGCTACAATTCTAGACTGTTGGAAAGTGACTCGCGCTACGAGCTAATGTTGATTTTACATATTCGGCCAAGTGCCCCAATGAAAGCATTCGTGATCAAACGAATACTGGGCCACCTTTACTGCCAGTGGCTTCGTATACCACTCTTTTGCTTCTACTATCTCTGCCCAGTGACGGCTTTCTTTATGCTGCCGAAAAAGCTTAAAGGGAACTCATAAAGTTCATACAGCTACGTAGACGCATCCAACGATGCTGCTTCGAAAGGTTGATAGGTTTAAGAGCCTAAGCGTTAACTGTAACACTTTGTTTTAAACAAACTCAAGCATGGAATATCATTAGGTCTCTGTAAAATCGTCCGATAGGTTACAGAAACTTTTGTGTCACGTTTCTGGGTCTGATATTGACTGGTAACATACCGTGATTCAAAGAGTTTACCAGGAGATCAAAATTCTGGTATTCACCTTTATCCTTCTCCCCACTCAATATCATTCTGCTTCTGCCGGTGCTTGTGCATATGTTACTACAAATTTACCGCCTTACTTACAAAAGCACCGTTCGATCACGTGGAAAGTATAGCCTAAGTAGTACTGGTTCATTCGCTCCAAAAAGCTGCAACTTCAGACGAAACGTTTTGTGGGACTTTAAACCCGTCCCGTGAACATTGGTTGACGTCTGTCATCCTTTACCAAATTTTCAACACGCGCCATGCAGTCCACAAACAGAACATCTTAACTGCACCATAGCATCTGCCGGGAGTCGTTCGCTCTGTGCTCCATGCTATGACTAGTGTGAGTCCTCTCGTGCGCACGATCTTCGTCTGCAGATAGATGCACATGCAAGCGACATGGGTGATGGCATAAAGCTGCGCCTGCGTGAACTTGTGAGAAGATCAGACACAATGCTCGAATAGATCTGGTGAAACCTGCTCTGCTACTCGTCTTAGAGGGGTAGGGTATCATATATGGCCAGAACTGGGTGATGCGCACAGGACGTGGACCTCATCGCGGCAGTCGATGAAACACGGAGACCTCAATTACGGGCCAATCGCAAAACAAACGGCTTTTCCTGGAAGAACTACAGCTATAGCATGATGGTGCAGCAACAGATGCTCTGCAAATTTCATACTCCCTAGTCACCCCCAGGACATCACTACAGTCCCCGCACCGTGGATCATGGTATGCTCATGGGACAAACTTCAGGTCAGATCTTCCAAAGCGGGATACAAAAAAGCGATACGAAAAGGTGATGTGTGCAATGATGAACGAAGAAGTGTCACCATATGAACATGTATTTCGACAATGGATGGTTGAAGCGCCAGTTGCACTACAGCATCACGATGACATTTACTAGCCTCACATTCCGATCAAAATAGTACACGTGAGGCTACGTGCTGTTTCCTAGTAAACCATCGCGTAGCTGCAGGCATTCCCGCTTTGTTGTTGGTCTCCGATCATTGAATTCTCATCTTGCAAGATCCTTCGCTAGCCTTTTCACTACCGACCGGCCTGCAGAGATCCGTGTCTCCACGGTCAGACGCTTGCCATTGCGCATGTCGCAAGTGTCTTAACTTGCTTTGTTCGCCTTGATTTTTGGTACTTGTACACCGTTTCTGACCAAGGGAATGTATCTTCATTCTCGTCGAGTTTTCTTTTCAGTAAACGAATTTCAAGTTTCTCGTTCCGCAAGATAAATGCTATCTAAGCCTAAAATCATCGACTCTAAGTCTGAGAAGATACTGAGTTGTGGGTACTAGAAAAGCTATATTTATGTTCCTAGAGCCGATCGCTCACCTCTAGATATTGATCGACGTTGGGATCGTGAGAGAAACGGTGCTTGCAAGGGTCATGTCAACGTAAGTTCTGTTTTGTTCATGGATATCCTGATCCAGCCTTCCTGACGGTCCGTGTTATGTATCAACAAGGCATAAATATGATTGAGCCTAGTGAGGGAACAAGGGTAACCTCCAAGGAAGGTGTGGGGAACATTAACCTCAAACACTGTGGCCGAGTCCCCGTTTCTGCTGGTATATTCAATGCACTATGCATACAATTTCTACTCTTTGGTACCACGCTCGACTCACTTTCAGTGTCGACTCAATGTCTTATTGCTGTGATGTGGTGTTCAAGTCTCTCACCGCCCGGTTTTCTTCCTCTTCTAGTGTATTGATTCCACAACCGGTCCCCCAAACGTGGTCAAGTTTTCTTCAAATATAACCACTGTACCAATCTTAGTCGTCCTACATGTGCGCTGCTTCAAGTAGCCGGTCCTTGAAGCTGTCAATTTATCCTTAGCTGCTTATCATTTGTTATCTTCAAACAGCAAAAGGTCATATTAGTACTCGGATCATATGACTGGCCTGTGATAAGTTGCTTCGCTGATTTACCTGTGATTGTGGAAAGAACTCCTCCAATAGTCACACCTCAACATCATATATCGAGAAAAGCTACCAGGCTGCCAAGTTGCAGTCGATACCAGTAACTCTGAACGTCTCGGAATCAATCCAATCGTATTCCCGTTCTTGACAGCTCCGCTCAATCCCTCGGTAAGCTACACATTCAGATGTTAGGGACCATACGCTAAGCTTTGGTAAAGCGTTTCGAACGTTTCGATAAGTCCAAGTTAGTGTCGCATCTCGATCTCAACTTCTACTTTAACACAAAGGATCTTTGAAATCTACTTTTGCAGAATAGTTGTAGATCTGGTTAATTTTACAATCGCTGCCCAAATTTCGTGAGCTAGTCTCTCCGAGGAGCTGGCCTTCAACAGTTATATATTTTCAATATACATGAGATACCGGTACCTTATACCCTTTATCTCAATCAAACTATTTCCACGGCTGGATCCCACGAATTCGTCATCCGGTACCACCCATCACATTGGCCTCATTACCAAAAACCTCCACCTAGCTGAGAGGTACTAACTGTGCCTATGAACAAGAGCCACACATCTCAGATAGTGTTGTAGCCGTAGCATCATCTGTTTAAGATAAGATGGACGTCACGTTGCTCCTAAATTCAAATGGCGCAGTGGCGCTTGCTGCTGAGCAGCAAAATCACACCGAGGAAGCGAACAAACGCCGTCTTAGTCGAACACCATGGGATGCAGGCGGCTATTCTTTACCTATTAATACAATTTCAATGAACCATTCGCCGTTGCAACTTGCTCAAGATGACGGAGAGAAGAAAAAGGATGCTCATGTACCTACATCACCTACTCAGCACAGATTTTCAGATAGTCGAAGTAGTTTATCCTCATTCACGTCATCCTTGCAATCGGCTAGTCATTCCAGATACTCGTCTTTGTCAACAGTCAACAGCAGCAGCAATATTTCTCAGAGCTATTTCTTGATGGATGGCATTATTCCCGAGTCGAGGAAAATATCGGACACCTCAGGTCTGTCAAATTCAGACCCACACTGCGATATCTTTTCAATAGAAAGTCCTTCGAACACTATTGAAATTGATGCCAAGCAATCGTCAACCTTTGCAAACGTGTCACAGGACGGCTATAGGAAGCAAGTGGAACATTTGGCAAAGAACGAAGGAGAAAAATTTGCTGTGTCTGAACTTGCGCGTCGAAGATCAACCTCGCCAAGCGATGCGATTCTGATCAAGCGTGTTACTGTGCCTGTCTTGAGGGTAAATACCGAAGAAGCAGACTTAAAGTCGGGGAACGAATTTACGGGGTAAGTGTTCCTGGCTTGTATCTTCTATTTTACTTGCTCTGTTTTTCAACTTTAAGGTGTTGGTTTATTTTCCGAATATCCTGAAGACTTACTTAATAGAGCAAGAGTCCTACTTGAATATTGTCCCTACTGGTAGATAGACACATGTCCCTGTGCTAACCAAACGTATAGTGATAAAATACCCTCATCGCTGCCATTTGCCACACCTGGTCAATTGTCAATCCCGTTCAGATCCCACAAGAGATCTTTGTCCGCCCCGAATTTAGTTCAAGTTGAAAGCATTCCCGAAAAGCTCGATTTAAGCAAGAGTAAACATTTGTCTACTGAAACCCATCAAGCAAATACAGAGCTGCGCACTTCATATCAATCTCATATGCATTCGGACTTCAATCAGAACTTTAGCATTCTAGCGGAGCTTACACCGCCGTCGTCACATCATTCTGATGCTCCATCCCCAACACCTTCTCTCACTTACCAAGCACCCGATACTCCACCTAGAACTACCGAAGAACCGGAGACAAATGTAGCTACATGCATGTATATCCCTAATTGTGACACGGACTCCCAGCTACGGAAAGCTATCTCTCATATCTTCGGACGCAACAAGATGTGCACTCGCCTGATTCCTCAACTTGTCTGGGTTCATTACTGCAGAAAGCATTACCAACGAAGCAGATATCGCAACCCTAAGGAATATGCCAAACTTCAATGCGATCTAGTTCAAGAGCAAATTCGTCGTATTCACGATTGGTCAGAGGCGAATGCGGCAAGGGGCACAGCTGGTGTGGTGCAGGACTGGGGATTGTCGGTGAGGAAACGAGAAGCTAAAAGACTAGAAGATGCCAAGAACAAAAAAAGGCGTGCTTCCGCGTTTGATCATGAAGGAAGCAATGATGATGATAGAGAATCGGTGGCATTCGTTCCCCCTACAGCAGTCCCGCAGTGGCTAGTGGACAGTTGTGGTAAAGGATACAGCACACAGCAAATACTGGATATTTTCAATCGATTACACTCGGCAGTCCTACAAGATCTCATCCCTCAATTCCCAGACATTGAAATCCTACCAAATATCATCACCGATCAGGATATACCCAAGGAGCCCAAAGGTTACGGAAAACGGCTTTCGTCTGCGCCTACTCACCGTCGATCAAGATCTTTGGGCGTTCCAATGTCCTCGAGTTATGCACTGCCAAATCAGTTAAGGAGTCAATCATCTTCTATATGGGGTGTTGAGGATATGGCGTCCATGTTCCCAGCTCAAAAAAGACGCCGTGCAAATGAGGGAGGTGCTGAAGAATACAGCGACCGCTTCCCTATGGAATTCTCCCACGCTAGAGCTGGTGGTGACCGTCCTATAGATTCCGGGAGGCGACCACAACAGCTTACACACCGCCCAATATTTGCTAACATTGATGAGCATCGTGCTGCCGAAGCACCCTATGAGGAGGAGAGACACCAACAGTTCCTCAACATGCAGGCTTCTCAGACCTACCAGCAAAGTCCTCTTCAAGCACCAATTCCACAGCGTTCCAATCTCCAATCAATGGCTGCACACCTTGAGGGCCAAAATCGTCAAATCCGCTCTATGGGGAGGCCAGCTCACGTTCGATCTCAGGTAAGTCTCGACAAAGGTCTTCTTTCGCGGTTGTCTTAAACTCTCTGTTACATTAGTTGAAGTCTCCGAGGCAACAGCATTGTAATCTTGCGCTCGATTGACGAATCTGTGGCTAATTATTTATGACCAGTCGGAAGTGGGCTGCTTCTCTCACCGTAGAATTGGATACTCGCCTTCACCCTCTGCGACTTACGCTAGAAACGCTGATATCCCAGTTACTTCTTCATCATACCAAGACCTGCCGGCATTCACACATCACTCCCAACAAATTAACCAGGAGCATTCCATCCCTCGGATGTACTCCAGTCCAAGACTACCAACAAGTGCCATGAACCGACAGGGACAGGGCCATCATCGTCATCAAAGTACCCCGATGATACCTTTGTCCCACCAGAGTTTTACTTTCCCTTACGGGCAATCATCGCCACTTCAACAGCCTCGACAATTTCCACAACACCAATTACACTCCATGGGCCACATGCCAAGCCTTGAACAAAGTCGAAATGTATTCCCAGTCCACCATTAAGCCTCTAAAGGCAGCCTTTCGCCTACGGTCTACTTTATATTAGAGTCTAGCCCCGAACCCTAGGGGAAATTTTCATTCTTTTGCCCGTCACCAATAATTCATCCAATGTCACAGTCATGGAGAGTTTTAATACCCTCTTTTCATTTCCTATTAATTTCCTTGCACGATCCTTGAACGTTTGACGACTAAATAATTTACGAAGTCTGGCGTTGGTATGCTTTTGGGTATCGAGTGGGACAGGAGGGGGTTATACTGTCTGGACAGCGTAATTTCGAGCGGTGTATGTATCTCCATATAGATTATGGGATGAGATAGAGGATGTGGGTGTTTGGTTAGAGCTACTTGGATAGATTGTGGCAGTGCCCATTCCACCTCACGGTGCCAATCAAAAACCCTTCATGAGAATTTTATCAGACCAGTTGATGTGATGCCACGCCGCGAAACCCCTGTGTTAAGCGAGACTCTTGAATTCTCGGCTAGCGAAAGTGCCTTTACAATTGAACTGGACGTAAGTGACCAGTATTTTGCACATGACCACTCTATTGATAGTATATAATAAAGACAAACATGTGATGATGAAAGTGTACTTCCATCTCATACAGACGAAATATTCCAAATCGCAGCATAATATGGATTAGCTTTCAAGGAAGTTACTAATATTGGACACATTTATCCCTCCAAAGCGATGGCTATCTTGTAGTAAGTTTAGCTCTTGTTCTTGATTTTATATAGCGTTTTCATGAGAGTGACTGGGAGAGAAGTTAGGCAGGAAGACCAGTTAAGACCAAAATATTATTTTATTTTATGAGACACTAGGTGCCTGAATATAAACTTAGATACGAAATACTCAGAAATACTTATGGCTATTCTAAGAGAACCTCATATTCAAAGGCCTCGTTTCTCAGCTCGTACTCCTTTAGAGTCTTAGGTCCACAGCTTCCGGTTCCGAGTCCATGATGAGCCCAATCCAGCCGGACAACAGTCTCCTCCTTCTTCCTCTTGTATAACTCATATGGGTGCGTGCAATCATCAATATCTTTTGTGGCATAATGTAAAGCACTGAAACTTGCTCCTTCAAGTTCCCCAAAGCTAGCTTTAAGCCCTGCTCCCGAGGCACCACTGAGCTCGACCCAACGCACATCAGTTCTGTTTCCACTCTCTTGAGGATATTCATAGTCTGTGTACATATCGTCCACAGATGAGGACCATGTCCCAAAGCGTTGGGAAAGCTTCTTGTCAGAGTAAGATTCACCTGGACCTCTACCAAACCATTTCGCCGCTTCGATTGAATTGAGACTCAAAGTCAAGCCAACGCGAGCAAGTGTTGTTGGAGCATTGACACCCTGTGGTCTACCTACTACCTTGATTGACAAGTGTTGAGAGGTGAATGTATAAGTCAAAGTCGTATCAATTGACCATTCAAGAACTGGCGGAGCAATTCGAGACTCTACGACGATTGTGACAGCGTTTGCGTCTGTGGTCCAGGTGACTGATCGCACATGTGGCTTAGTTTGATGCAAGTGAGTATAAAGCCAGTTAACTCCATCGTGGGGACGGTCGTTGTCTGTGATCGGTCTGTAGAAATCCAAAACTGGCGGGGTATGGATCAGTTCTTGAGATCCAGCCTTCTTCCATGAACTCAGAGCGCCATGAACAACATTGAACATCCAGGTTGTTCCATTTGCCCCAGTAATCTCTAATAACTGAGGTGATACCTTCTTGTACTGTGGAGCAGCTGGAGAGCTGCTTTCTTTGAGACTTTGGAGGGTGGTAGGAGCAGTCAGTCTGATCTGCCCAGAAGCAATTTCATGACCAGCTTTTGCCCAATTGCATGTTTCCCGGAGAGAGAATACCAGCTCAAGATAACATTCTTCTTTAGGAATGTCGGAGAGTCCTTCTATGCTCAGTTGTGCCGTGGCTCCAGGTAAGACGCCTTTAGGGATAATTACTTCTTTCCCAGCCTTAGCAAATCCGTCTCCGACTAGTCTCCATTCGCACTTCAGATGGTCCAGGCCGTCATGGTCATAACGATTAATTATCTTCACAGATTTAGCATCACCTTCAAGAACCTGGACAGGTTCAATGGCCTTCTTGTACTCCAGAAGTCCTGGGTTTGGTGTATGGTCTGAAAATACTACTCCATCCATGACGAAGTTAGAATCGTTAGGCTCATCTCCAAAATCCCCGCCATAAGCGTAGAAGGTCTCGCCATCCTTGTTCTTTGTTTTCAGGCCCTAGAAACGTTGTTAGCATATTACGTACCCATCGTGAGCACAGGGTTATAAAGCCAAGGAGCTTCTAGCTTACGTGATTTGCCCATTCCCAAACAAATCCACCCATCAATCTAGGGTATTCATAGAAGGCATCGATATATTCTTTGATGTTTCCTGGTCCATTTCCCATTGCGTGAATGTATTCGCAAAGAACTAAAGGCTTTTTCCAATCCTTTTCTTTGGAAAACTCGACTATCGAGTCTACCGAAGGGTACATTTTACTGTACATGTCTGCAGTTTCTGCCTCAAAGTCACCCTCGTAGTGAATCAACCTTGTTGGGTCGTATTCTTTGATCAGCTTATACATGGCTCGTTGATTGCAACCATAGAATGCTTCGTTACCCAAGGACCACATAATGACACATGGAAAATTTCTGTCTCTGGAGACAGCCTGGAGAGCACGATCTACGTAAGAGGCTTCCCAGTCGGGATTATCAGAAGTCCATCGAGCAGCTTGGCCGTAGATAATGATCTTCTTCTCCTCAAATGGTAATGACCTCTGCTCGGTCGGCAATGCTGCCGCATCTACCTCTTCAAATCCACTACGCAAGATAATATCAGTAGTGTAATTCTATCGTTCATTGAAAATACTTACTGGCACTCAAGATCACACTCGTCCATTACCCATAAACCTAATTCGTCGCATAGATCATACAGCCGAACGTCGTTGATCTGATGCGAGGTCCGCACAGCGTTAATATTATGCGTCTTCATCAATATCAAATCCTGTCGCATGAACTCCAAAGGAATGGTCCTGCCAAACTCCGGATGATGTTCATGTCTGTTTGCCCCTTTAAAGATGACAGGCTTGCCATTTACCATGAAAACTCCATTCTTCAGTTCAGAGGTTCTAAACCCGACTCTTTGCTGCACACTGCAGCTATCCGTAGACAGAAGTAATTGATAGAGATATGGTGTCTCGGCTGTCCACTTAGAAGGATTTTTAATGGGGATCTCGAACTTTGTGGTTGAGTTTGCGTTTTGTGTTTGAGTTGCAATAGTCTTTCCCGTGGCATCTAACAGAGTAAGACTTACGCTTGCAGCTGCATTGAGGGTGACATCGACAGAGAGTGTTGCGTCACGGTACTCGCTATCCAATATAGTTTGGACATGAAAGTCCTCAAAGTGAACTTTTGGGAAGGCTAAAAGGTTGACATCTCTAAAGATACCGCTTAACCACCATTGGTCCTGGAAAAGTGTTAGAATATTGATTATTATCTGTACTTTTTGACAGATGCGATATTCTCCAAATTTAACGAATGGATGTGTAACAGTAGAGCTGGTCATCCTTTCTTGCTGAAAGCTAGCCAAAACAACAAAGGAGTCCGTTGAAGATTCGGTATGTCAGATCGGCGCACTTGCTAAAGACCACATTGAGATAGCATTCATGGACCTCAAAGTGAAGACTTGATAAGTACTCTCCAATTTGGTTGGCTAGTACAACCATAATCTTCTTTCATTGTTCGGTCTGTCCCGTTCACAGAAGGCTTATCCGTACGTAGATCTCGATGAGCAATCCACAGTCGGACTTTATAAATGCCAGTTTAAGGTAAATTTACCAAAATTAAAGCATGGAAGAAGCATTGCCGTAAGTCCAAAAACATAGACTACTATGTCGACTTTATTCTGAGAGTGGCTTTGGAAGGAATGGGGAGAAGCTAGCAAGGAGAAATTTGATCTTGCTTACCTGATCCTCAATGTAACTGCCATCACAGAACTGATATACCTGGACAGCTAGAGAATTCTCGCCCTCAATATTGACGAAAGAAGTAATGTCAAACTCAGAAGGATTTCTCGCTCCCTGTGAATACCCAACCTCTTTTCCATTAACCCACACATGAAATGAAGAGTCGACACCTTCGAATCTCAGCCTGAGTTGATGATCCTTAAATGATTCTGGGACCGTGAATGTACGGAGGTAGCTTCCAGTCTCATTGTTATCATATGGAATATTGGGTGGATCAACCGGGAAAGGGTACACCACATTCGTGTAACTAGGTAGATGTCAGGTTTGTTCTTCCGTTCTAAATTCCCTCCTTTTCTACTCACTGTGGTCCTTTTCCATACTACAGAGAGTTAATTTAGCACAGAACGGATATTTTAACAGACACAAACTTACTCCGAGCAATTGCCACATGCCTGGTACGTCAATCTCCCCCCATTTTGAGGTATCAAAGCCAGGGGCATAATATTCAGGAGGAGCGTCAAATGGGCTGTTTGCCACACTGAACTTCCATTTCCCAGACAAACTTAAGGTCTTTGATTTGGTTGAATCACGTGTGAGGGCATCTTCGGCGTTGTTATAGAGGAAGAACGACGCTCGAGGGGTAAGGGTGTTCTTATGAATGACCTTGAGATTGTTCCAATCTGGAGGTGCTTCCGGAAATGTGTGTGATTCTCCCATTGTGAAAAGTAGATAATAATATCTGGATGTTTTGTCTCAATGGATGTTGCAAGTTGTAGTGTTTTGTTTAAACACCTTTAGCTTTTGTGTGATAGGCAAACTATCCCCATCTTTGGAAAGTGGCTCCGCACAACCGCACAACCACGACACGTCGTGAGCCGGTAGCCGCTGAACCCAACAAGCCCGAAGCCCAATCATTAAAACGAAGAAATCCCACTCTGGTGAGGAGTCTCTTGGTAGTGATACCATGGAAAACGGTAATGTCACTAAGTAAACAAGCACTGAGTGAAATGCTCGGCCCGAATTGGCAAATGCGGAGAATCAAGGTGAAGCCGGACAATATACTATACGATCCGACTTACCTGCAAGCCCTCATAACTTGATCGCATTGAATATGGATATAGTTTAAGATAACATGAAGTATATTCTGCAACTTGTTGTGTTTATATAAACATCTATCTATCAGGCAGGATGCGATTGCGCAGAGACTTTGAGGCATCCGTTGCTCGACTCACACGCCTTGGAATCAAATTAAGATGATCTAGTGTGGTTCGATACACAGGGTGGTTTCTATCATGTTATATATTGAGGCTTTAGCTTCGACAGGCATCCCCAGAAAGCTAATGTAGCTCCTGAGTAGTATAGCGTTACTGATATTGGATACATGAAAGTAGTAGTGAATCAAATTACAATGTCCTGCACTTGGGCTAACCGCTATTTAGAGAGCGTGACCTAAATATCATACCGGTTGTGGTAACTTTTTATTAATAAGTTGCTCACTATTAGAAGAATATCAATTCGAGCCCCCGGAGCACGCCGCAATCACCTGTACTACTGAGCCGTAGGCAAACCGTGCAAACGATGTAATTGATGCTGGCTCATAAAAAGATGCTGCCACGACCAACTTGCCTCTGCCATGGCCCCGAGAGCCCCGAGCCCGTTGGTGGAATCTGGAGTCCGGAGTCAGGATTGAATTGTTAGCGTCGCTGGTCTTGACTCGTTGCCCGCCAATACCGCCGCCAACGCACACCCTTGACTACAGCAAAAGCGCCGTAGTGTAATGGCTTTATCGACTCCGCTTTCCAGTGCTGTGGAAGCCCCACGGGGATCTTGTCTGTCGGTCTCTGAACAAATAAGGTGGAAATGCAGACCGAGCACAGAACTTGGGTGATAACAGGTTCGGAATATTGTCCCCAATGCATGTATGGAGGCGGATGAGATCGAGGAGGGTTCTTCTCCCCATATATCCGCATTCTGTGATGATCGGTACTTAAACGAAGATACTTTTCGGCCGGGAATCTTCTCACAAGTTTACCGACTATGCCGCCCGCCTTGGTGGCCCGATATATCTTCCTCTCATCTCCAGGCATAGAATTCCGGACGCCACAAGGCGCCGGCTGGCGCTCTTGGAAACTAACGCCTTGCTCAACTTGGCGATCTGTAGTATGAGAGGCCAAGGAACAAGCCGTTGAATTCTAGATCTCGGGAGGTTGTGGGCTGTTCGGGGTTTTGCAGCATACTTCGTACAGTACAGTCCATGTTTGCACATCGAGCCAGCACCATACCCTGACCGAACAAAGCAAAGGTGGGTACGAGAAAGCAACCATCCTGTCTGCTGACTGCCCGGCCTTTACCACGAAACGAGTACTGCTGCCCGCTGCCGAGGCCTAGTAGCAACAATGCGGGGCTCCTCACTTCTCGAAAGCTGGGATTTTGTGGGATATCCAGTATTATGGAGGCGGAAACGCGAGTCTGCTAGTAGGTTCACACATGGCATTGGGCCTAGGAGGGAAAGAGCTGGGCCTTCATGAGTAGTTGTTAGCAAATCCACGTTTTACCCTAGCAGCTATATAAAGAGAAGGGATTTCCACCTTGGCTGTGATCTACTCCCATCCACTATTCCTCACCTTTCTCAACCCTTTCGAGTGGACTCGTTCAAATCATGTCTGCTACTTTGCATTCTGGTGGTGCTGCTGAGCATGATGAAAAATCAGAATATGGACTTGCATCCTCCGACAAACCAGTCCTCTCTGGCAATGTTGTCGAGATCAATGCTGCCAGCGTGGCTCTGGCTTCTGCCATTGAGGCCCAGAAGCCCAAGTTATTGTCCAAGAACATGTTGAAGTTGTATTTCATCATGGCTGTCGGATATCTGGTGTCGACCATGAACGGTTTCGGTGAGTTATATTGCAACCTTGCTTGTCGACCTCTTAACTAAGTATATTGTTAGATTCTTCACTAATGGGAGCTATCAACACCATGGTACCATACCAGGAGTCTTTTGGACTCAGTGGTGCAGGCTCTAGCACCGGTATCATCTTCATCATCTACAATCTCGGACAAATCGCTGCCTTCCCCTTCTGTGGTATGCTTGCAGATGGCTACGGAAGAAAAGTCTGTATCTTTATTGGTTGTGCTATTGTAATTATCGGAACAGCTGTCCAAGGCTCAGCCCACAATCTACATGCTTTCCAAGCAGGTAGATTTATCCTGGGTTTTGGAGCAGCGCTGGCCAGTGCTGCAGGTCCTGCATACACGGTCGAGCTCGCTCACCCAGCCTATAGAGGCACCATGGCTGGAATGTACAATAACTTCTGGTGGTTTGGAAACATCATTGCCGGATGGACAACCTATGGCTCGAACAAGAACTTCGCTAATGCATGGGCATGGAGAATCCCAACTATTGTCCAAGCTGGTATGCCGGCTATTGTCATGGTTTTGATTTTGTTCTTCCCAGAAAGTCCACGTTGGCTCATCGCCAATGATCGCGCCGAAGAGGGCCTGGCTATCATGGCCAAGTATCACGGAGACGGTGATGAGAACTCCCCTCTTGTCCAACTTCAATATCACGAGATCAGAGAGCAGATGGCACTTTTCAGAGATGAAAACCCATGGTGGGATTTCAGAGAGCTAGTTAATACACGTGGAGCTCGATATCGATTGTATATGGTGATCGGAATGTCCTTCTTTGGGCAGTGGTCTGGCAATAATGTTGTGTCCTACTTTATGGTAAGTAAACATAACTCTATTCGTGAAATACCTAGCTCTAACCATATATAGCCTGCCATGATCGAGAATGCAGGTATTACGGACAAAAATAAGCAGCTTCTTATCAACGCAATCAACCCAATTTTCTCCATGATGGGTGCCGTCTATGGTGCTACCCTGCTCGATAAACTTGGTCGACGCTTCATGATGTTGTGCGGTCTTGGTGGCGGTTTGATTGCTTATATCATGCTTACAGCCTTCACCGCATCAGCAGAGAAAACCCCTAATCTCGCATACGGAGTTATCGTCTCGATCTTCCTGTTCGGTATTATCTTCGCTTGGGGTTTCACCCCCCTCCAAACCCTCTACGCTGTCGAATGTCTCGAGAACCGTACCCGTGCCAAGGGTTCCGGACTCAACTTCCTCTTCCTCAACATTGCCATGGTGGTCAATACCTACGGTATCAGTATCGGTATTGCAAAGATCGGATGGAAGCTTTACTTGGTCTACATTGCCTGGATTTGCATCGAGCTCGTCACCATCTACTTCTTCTTTGTGGAAACCGCAGGCAAGACCCTTGAGGAGATGAAGGAGATCTTCGACGCGCCAAACCCAAGAAAGGCCAGCACGAAGAAGACCAAGATCCAAGTTGATCAGGGTACTGGGACTGTTCTGAAGGTCGACGATGCCTGATGAGGTTATCAGAAATCAAAATACTAGGTTTATAGGCTTAATATTTGGATACGATAAATGAATAATAAATGCTTCACTTTAAAAAATACTTTAAATTTCACTCAACGTGCTTCATAATTGTATCATTTCTAAGACTTTTCCTGTTTGTACCAATAGCTAATAATTACATCTACTAGTCCTGCAGTATCGATTCACTCTGAATACGTTGTACCACTACCCTCGTATCACATAGAATGTCAGTCGTATTCGTAGAGTAATCGGTGTTGTATTATTGACTACATACAAGTGTTGATGATATCCCCAACTAGGGATCCACAATGGTCATGTAATTCTGTCACATGACCAAGCTCGAATATATGTATTGAGAATATACCAATACTCACCTTATAAACAGGAGCTATACAAGGCATGCGCCACAGCCACAACGACAACTTGGACCTGCATCTGCTACGCTCACCTCTTCATGAATATCCCAATGCGGTCTAGAGTTCGGAGGCGGATCTCCCTGAAATAAAGCAGATCTCGTTTATTTGCCGGACATTGGTTCCCCACACTTTTCAGCGTTCAGCCTCTATCTCACGGCTTTTCACTCGACGTCGGCAGACCGGTCCGCGCCAGATATATGGTCAAGCTTAATATTTGGCTACCTGCACTATTTCCTTGAATAAAAGTTTACTTGAAGATACGTGAAGAGAGCTTCTTCATCAGCATTCGCAGTTATTGCATTTCAATATCTCCTCCATGTCGTTCCATATCTCACCTTCTAAAAGATGTAATGGTGTTTGCGCGCTGCTTGAAACACCATTTTATATGCTGCACGTGGGGAGCCGCGGAATAAGTGTTCCCGAATTTCGACGACCCGGATAAAGTAACAGAAAGCATCTGCAGTCGAATCAGCTCTTTGGTTTATATGACGGACCGCGTGCCCTGCTAACAGCAATGGCGAATCTGGATGTCTACATCTGTCGTTCAGATGATCTGTCCATGCTCCGAAAGGATTTAAATTGTTTGCTTTCCCCAAATCTGATCTAGATTCTCAGATATTCCATCCGATTGTTTGCAGAGTTAAAGAAAATATAGAATTTGTGCTTTGTCTCTAACAGAATGTTGGTCTCATTGATGTTTGCGGCCCTGGCTGGGTCCGCCACTTCCACTGTTCTATGGGATGGTAGATTCAATGATTTCTCATCGAGCACGGATCTCAACACCTGGTCATGGAGTAACCAAGTCGGACCGTACCAGTATTACATCGTAGGAATTTGTTGGCTTCGCTCAAAATTCGATACTGACATTTTGTAGCACGGATCTGGATCAGTGACTTCATATGTCAACCTAGGTACCTCGTATAAGAACCCAGCGGATTCTGGTAGCAAGCAAGGTGCCAAGTTCACCCTGGACAGCACCGCATACTGGAATGGTCAAAATATGCGCAGGACAGAACTGATTCCCCAGACCAAGGCCGCAATCAACTCCGGCAAAGTCTGGTACCACTTTAGCATGAAGCGCTCCGCAACCAACGCTCCAAGCATCTACCGAGAGCATCAGATCAACTTCTTCGAGTCCCATTTCACCGAGATGAAATCCGGCTGGATTTCTGGATCATCCGGAAACTCCAACCCTGCGTTGCAGTGGTTTGTAGGCGGCACGTCGAAATGGAGTGTCAACTGGGAGCCAGATGTGTGGCACAACGTGGCTTATGAAATCGTAAGTGCATCCATGATTTACCTTTGATAGAGATAAAAGTACTAATCTATCTTGCAACAGGACTTCAGCGCAGGAACCGTTGCTTTCTGGCACTCGACTGGCTCTGCTGCGTTGACGCTTACCGTTTCCGCAGTCAAGGCCTCTACCTCTTCAAACGGAGCAGATTGGCATTTAGGTGTTTTGGAGCTACCAGTTAGCGGACGCTCTGATACCAACGAGGACTTCTACTTCTCTGGTGTCTACATTGAGAGCGGTTCTCTTACCACCTCCGTTGCTGGCCCTGGTAAGTAAGCTTCAGAAGAGAAAGGCTTTTGATTTCTTAACAAAAAGTGCGGAACTATTTCAATCTATACGTAGATGAAAAATGAAAACCTTTGGACTTCTTGTTCTTGCGAGAGAGATATAAACTTTTGCGAAAATTTACGTACCTCGTAAGAAAGTATTACTGTAGTAGACTAACTAACACATAAATCTCCAGGCGGAGTGGTTGTCAGTGATACCCCAACCGGCTCGCCAGCAACGTCAGCCCCGTCGACACCATCGACCACCTTCGTAACTTCATCCACCCCGGCAGAGCCAACCTCGGAGCCTGCCGGCACTCTGCCAAAGTATTCTCAGTGTGGAGGAACTGGTTGGGGAGGAAGTGGAACATGCGTTGCTGGCACCACTTGCACGGTCTCTAACGAGTACTACTCGCAATGCCTGTGAGGACGCGTTGCGACTTTAGTGAGAGGAATTGGTGAAGGGGTTCGTAGTGGCTGTACATAGTTCTATTGTATATATTGAAATGAAGTACATATATTTCGTTATATTAAACCATATCCGGAAAAAGTCAAATATGTAAGGATTAGATCGTATGAACTTTTGCGCCTTACGATATGATCTTTGCTAGGTGGCTTGGAAAGTAGTGCATTGTAACTCCATTCTCTATCTAATGATGTTATGTCTCTAGAGTCTATATAGGTCCGAAATCATACTCCAAATATATCTCCTCCAACTGGGCCATTCTTCGCAGTCATGATCCGGTCATGGGTGGTTTTCATTACCTTCGGTAGTCCAACATCCTCAAACCTTTTCTCTTTCAGAATCATCTCCGCTATACCCTTTGCCGCGAGCCAGATGACCGGCATCCCGTGACCATTGAAACCTGCGAGTATTAACTGCCCAGGTCTACTGGGGACTTCGCCGAGATGAGGAAGAGAATCATATGAATAGCCCATTACTGTCTTGACTCAGTGTTAATTCCTAAGCAAGAGAATGAGAACCTACCTCCAGTCCAAATCTGTTCAACTTTGGCGTCAGTATTTTCCCATCCACGAAATGTGCGCTGCATATAACCATCATAGTAATCTTTCGCTGCTTCGATAAGGTTTTCGTCATCCGTATTGTTGAACCACTGCTCTTTGAACGGGCCAAACCTGTGACTCGCACCTCCAACGATAATGCTGCCGTCTGGTCTCGGAATGAGATAATCTACGCCTTTATCTGGGGTGTAGATGATGTAAGAGTTGGTCACCAATGGAGCAATTGAGCCCTTCGGGACGGTGATGTGGGAGCATATCCCTTTGCTATGGTATCCTGAATTAGTTTTGAATACAGCTAACACAGCGAGCTCCAATAAAACGACAAGGTGTATTTGAATAGTAGGGGCGGTAGATCTTACCAAGGGATGATGCTGTGGGTATATTCTGGTAAGAGGCCACCCACGTATCCATTATTAGCGTGTATGACCTTCTTCGCTCGCACAAACCCCCGTGAAGTCTTTACCACGAGTTCCCCAGATGCTTCTTTTGCGATTCCAATTGCCGGTGTATGTGTCTGCAGATTTATACGACCCGAATCAATAGCCGAAGCCAGGAGGTGCAGCACAAGTTTGTAAGGAAACACTGTTGCTGCAGTACTTGTGCTACAAGCTTTGGCATCTCGAATACCCGAAATCTGACAACGTCAATACTCACAAGATCAAATTGAGAATGATTGTATACTGACCCCTTCGGCTGCCACTCCATCTGTAAATTGTACATCGTCCATATATTCCAGTTCTGATAAGTTGTTATAGGCTAATTTAGATCTGTCGGCATCTTCTTGGTTTGTAAACGCGGTGCAAGTTCTTGTAAGCACAAAATCGCAGTCAATGTTTTCTTCCTTGATGATCTTCTTGAGTGATTGTAGATTTGCGATCTCGTATCTGGCTAGCTCCTCCCCAACTTCTGCTCCAAATCTCTCGACATAGGTTGGAATTCGACCATAGAAATCTGGACGAATGTGACCTCCTAAGATAGTTGTCAGCATTCAAGTATTTCTTGACAGAAGATTGCCATTTTAATTTTTAATTTTTAAATCGTTTTGGATAAGTAAAGTGCCTACCATTGCGGCCTGTAGCTCCAGAGCAAACGCCACGTGCCTCTAAAATCACAACAGATAGATTTGAAGCCTCTACGCTCCCTTCTCCTTTGACTAAATTATAAGCTGTAGCAACTCCAGAAAACCCGGCTCCAATTATAAGAACATCGCAAGTTTGAGGAAGATCCTCAGTGCTTTTGTGATTATGAAGAGGATGCAGTTTACTGTGCCAGAACGGCTCGGTTGACTTCTCCGCCGGCAACAGCAGGTCCACATGAGCAGACATGATGTGGAAAAGGGACTTTGAGCTTGTAATTGAATTATCAAAATCCCAGACTTTCGGGGATGCTCATAAGGTTACACAGTGGATCCATGTATGCATATGCAGGTATTGCCATTCCTCACGATGATCTCAACAGTGAGAGGTGCGGCCCGGTTTCGGAAGGGGCCACTATTGCTTCATAAACGAGTAACTTTAATCGAGTGCAAGCCTGGCAGATTTAGGTTTCCTAATGTAAAACATCAGATAATTAAATAGACTTAGAGTAAATAAATATCGTGGTGGGAAGACAGCCGCAATCTTTTCGTTGTTGGCAAACATTCTTCTTAGGCACTACTTACATCCACGAAAAGACATCAACCGGCACTTCAACTACCAGGTTCGTCGTATTTGCTGCCTTTGAAACGTGCATCTCTTCATTTGGTCTTGTATTGATGCTATTTTATAATTACTAAACCTCTAACTAGCTGCTATATATAGATATAGAGCCATAGGTATTCGATTACTTCTTTTCTTCGTGGAAATGAAATTCACCAATCATGAATTTGCACATATTTCTTTCTCAGAGCACTACGATAGGTTAATAGAACATATCATACCATCGTTTACTTGCTTATTATAATTGTTCATCTTCAAAAAGCAAGTTGCTCTCTCACCGGCAAGCCTAAATCCATGAAAAGTTGCCCCCGCAGTCAAACGACTATTGGATATTTTATATTCACGAAAATGGTGATTTGATCAAACTGGTGACATAGATATATTCTTATCTTTTCGGAATCATATCCCTCGCTCAACCAGTAAGAGGGGTGAGTGTGCATTCTCTCAAGATCTGTTGCATATCGCAATGTCTTGCCTAAAAATATAATTATTGCCTTTCCTACCCAACCGATTCTTTTCACCCCCAAGCCTCACTGAGCCTCCTTTGACTTCATCCTGACCCTATCTACGATCCTCATTTCTTACATCAATCATCCTTCTGTGCCAGTCGTGATCATAGAAGACGAGTTTGTTGCAAGTCGCAAATCCTCTGATATAAATATCCCCATCGCGTACCAAGTTTAACAGAGGGATTGGACTAAGCCCCAATAACTATCCAACAAAGAACACGCAGTTTCGAAATTGGCCAGCAATTTTAATGTTGGAAACTTTCTGTTGCAAGTCGCAAATCCTGAGATATAAATACCGTCAACCAACAGAGTCAGCACTCAGCCCCCATCTCGCTTCGGATACCAACAACTTCGGAAAATAGTACACGAATGTTTAGCGAAGTCCTCTTGCATTAAATAAGGTATGAGTAAAATCCGTATTCTCTGTTGGTTTCAGAAGGATTGATCGCTCTAGGGTTTAAACGGTCTTATTTCCTCCGAATTCGAATGTATTCCAATAAGATACACCTCAACAATAATCAGCTAGATGTGCAAATTTTTATTTGTTATGATTATGGAAACTCAAAGTCAATAGAAAGTCTACGTAGCCTATATCAGCCATGTCACAATAAGCGTAGGCAGTTAGGCCCAAATGCTTCACTAAGAGCCTATTGTAAAAAGATATATGTAGTAATGCTTTCTTTATTTGACATATACATTGCTACTAATAGGGCCAGAAACTGGTACTTGAACCCATTTCCAATGCTGACTCCGTCGATATACATGCATACAAGATTAGGATGCCCTAAGTTGATATCTAAACCCCATTGAAAACCAAGACAGAAACGCCATTTTGAAATTCCAACCCCAATGTACGCGTGAGCCACCATGTATGTCCTTCCGAGGTTAATGGCTTGCCCATCTAGCCTCCCGGTACCCCCGGATCTAATCTCCCTTTTGCAACAACGTTCGTGGTGAATGCGATGCGTTGGGTCCAGCCATCACGTGCCAAGTTTCCGAATATAGTTGTCGTACCCCTTCGCACCATATATATATACAATTGATTCAATTCCCTACGAATCAGCGCTAGCTATCTTCTGCATGCTGTGCTCCAGCTCTCCATAGGAAAATTGACTGGGGATGGCGGTGGTGGAGGAGGAGCTTGATAGTCGTGCTCATGTATCTTGTTGATGAATTCGTAGGGGGTCTTGACTTTCGAATTCAGTTCGAATGTGAGATCATCCTCACAGAAAGAGGAGTTGGCCAGGAGAGGTGACCGACGGCGCGGTACCGGTGCGATTGGTTGGGTAATTTGAGAAGGCATTTTGTGGAATGTTGGTATTCGTAGTTGGCCTGGGAGAATGTTCCTGGGTTGATGCCTTCGTCCGAGAGGTCCTTGATGAGACTTCCTCTTAATAAGTAAGTGAAAGCTGACGGCCAAGTGAGCCCAAAATATCTCCGGGTAACAATGGTTCGTAGAATGTGCTTGGCTGGCTCTACAGTCAGTAATCTGTTCGCTGACAAGGCTAAGTCAGACTCACCAGGTAGGATCAGACTGGAGTTCACGGGGGATTAAGGTTACAGTTAAACTTCCAATATATTAGGTGCAGTAGTACAGCGACGGTGGCAGCAGGTCGAAATTTCGTAACAAAAGTCAAGCTGGAGATCTGGCGAAGCAAGAAGAACGACAGGATAAGAGAAGGGGGTGGCACGTATTTAACATATTTCTCTATGGGAGTGCTGTGACAGTTCTAAAAAGTAAGACAAACGAGACCCATGCCTCCGGAAGCCGCCTGGACCAAACACACATCCACACCAAGAATGTTCCATATGATCCTTACAATTACTGTTAAAAGCAATCGGATACCCTAGTTGCAATCTCCGCCCTACCACTGGGACGACGGCTCCGATTTGCTTCGCAAGCCAAAGCCGGGGACCCGACAACAACTTATGTGGAGCGCGAGATTCATGAGGCCTGTCTTTTTGGGCCCAGTTCCCCCAGACTCTCAGATTCCCAGCTTTTTACCTGATTATCTTGGCATGGAATGTACATACGCTGGCTCCCTTTTCGTGGGGTGCGGCTGGGTTGGTCGTGGGCGTGTCTGGTCCAACTATGTTGACCAGCACCATACATGCCAGACGCATCCCCGGATCTGAATATGCGGTGTCGAATCCCACGACAAGCGGTGAGGGTGCCAGCGTCAGAACACACAGGCAGAAGGTTGGTGAGCTTCGAAAGCGTCTTATGAGTGAGAAAAGAGTCATCAAATGGTAACTTCGTGGGATGGATGGTTACCTGCCAGCTCGGATACCCAACGAATACCTAATGAGACCAAAGTTGAGCACATCGACGTGTGGGGGTGGGCGATGTGAGGCTTACGGTCCAACTGTCCTAAATACGTGGGGGAAAGGGAGTCTGGAGTATGGGGGAGCAGACTGAATAGATTCTTGGGGGCGTAATATCATGCCACCTTGCAACTTTGCAACCCTTTCGTTGCTTTGCGCGGCGGAAAGGGAGGGAATACGGGAGGCAGCCTAGCAAGACAGCAAGCAATAAAAGGCTCGCACTGACGGCAATTTTCTTTGCATTTTATTTTTTGCACTGACCCAGCGTCTCGTCTCATCTCACCTCACTCGCAATTTCCATCATTTCATCATCATCATGGATGGAGAATCCGGAACGGCCCCTTCCTTCCCCTAAAACCGCTATCCCGTTAGCAGTAAGAGAGCAGGGAGTAAGCTTTCAGGCTTTCTCCAGATCTGACTTTACGAGTGCGACGTCACCTCTTCCAAACCTTCTTGCTTATGCCGTACAGTTGTAAGCGAGTAAGGAGGGAAGTAACAACATATCCGATTTACTTTTTGCTTTACGAGTACCGACGCGGCGCAGGGTTTCGAACACCCTAAAAAAAGAATCATATTCCTAGCATAATAAGTAGTGAGATTTATCACATCAAAAAAGGCCGGCCTGAACAAGGGGCAGGGCAGGGCTGTATGGGAGTCGGCATTGATTCCCGTAGCTTGCTGCCACGTTGGAAGAGTACCACCCATGTCTCGGGATACACCTCGTCTGTTTCGACTGTCTCTGTCCTTCATCCAAGATGGTACCAAGACAAAGAAGATTTGCCTTGCATATTTCTATATAATACTGTCGGGAATTGGATGAAGTCCTTTGCATCATACCCTGGGGGTTCCCCACAAAGACAGGGCTGCAGGAGAGCGGTAGGTTATTATTCCGTATTTTATAGTCTCGGCCATTTCTCAACTTAGTGGCAGAGAGTTTACAATAATATCTTTTTATTATCTTATTTGCAACGCTGAGATATGATTTATCCTCTCCTCCATTCCTCCATTTCAACCGTAAGCCTATTCAACCATACCGAGTACATGTGGTTGTTTTTAAAATGTGTCAATTATACGACTTAAATTCTCAACTGTGTACCATCACACCCGGGTTTCGAGAGGAACCTTCAAAGACCATCTATTCCCGAAATCTCCTACCGCCTGATAGGTTTTGTTGAAATGACAGGGCAGCATTCAATCGAAGTTCTCATGACTCGACAGAATCAACCCTTGGGGTTACCAGAGAAATCTGGTCCGAAAAATTACACATAATAATGATAGATCTTACTGACATCGCGGTGGTGTTGAAAATGTACCCCCAAAAAAAGTTAGAGTTGTGGAAATGGGATGCAATTAGCTATTTCTACAAAGTTTAAGTGCTTTCTAAAGCTGTGAAAAAAAAAACATCCTCTGCCTCAGTCCTGTGAGGACAGCTTAATCCCATTGCCTAGAACCGTTAAATGTAAAATATCCAGACCGCTTTCCTCCAAAACGCCATCGCCATGCTGTAAGAGACTCATGATTTCGTAAAAGTATAGTGACACCGCCGTCATTCATCTCGACGACCATGAACAAATCCTAAATGCTGCATAAGAACTGAAGTAGAAGAACAAGAACTTATGTAGCGAGAAAGAAAGCTCCCGCATCTAAACCTCTCTATAGTCGCTTGGTCTGGCTTTTCGTTGCCGACCTTGATGTCTATGGGGATTAACTGGTTGGCGGAAATATGCATTATCTTCTTCATTGGGTATTGGCTCTGCAAAAACAGTTCTCTGTTGATTTGAAAATCCAGCAGCTCCGCCCCCATTCATGTTCATGGGAGTTCCTCTGCCCATGGCCATGTTGTTATTCATCATGCCCATATTGTTCATACCACCCATCCCCCCAAATCCTCCCGCACCATAGCCATTCATCCCATTCATGTTTGGGAAGCCACCAAAATTGTTCATGCCTCCCATCATTGGGTTCATCATCATGCCATTCGGCATGCCCATTCCAAACCCAGGCATCATAGGCATCCCGCCGAAGTTGTTGTTACCGAACCCAGGCATCATAGGAAATCCCATGTTTGCCATTCCGTTCATCCCATTCATACCATTGTTCATGACCGGTTGCTGGTGCACTTCCTTTTGTTGCATTGCCTTGGGACCTTTGGGAATTTTAGGGGCACTTTGGAGTTGGTCCTCGGCCGCTCGCTTCTTCCCCTGAGCTGGTGCTGTCTCAGGATTTGGCGATTTCGAGTTCCTAATCGATGTGACTTCTTCAGGTGATTTAGACTCAGCCTTAGACTTTGGGGCAGGAGATGATGCTTTGTCGAGTTTCCCCGCTAGCGCTGGCGATACTGCCTTCTTCGCTGGTGGACTTTCGGGCTTCACACTCGGACTTTTAGATCTAGCTTTCTCGGCCTTAGCCGCCTCTTTCTCTACAAGATATGCATCGATTTTCTTAGATGTCTCAGTGTCAGGAATTAGATCATCAATCAAAACCCCATCAGTTTGACAACCAGGGCAAACGAAATCGCTGTCAATCAGCGCATTAGTGATGCAGTCATTGCAATAAGTCTTCTCACAACAGGGCGTCTTCATTGGATCTAGAAATTGTCTTTTGTCCAAGGGGCACTCCAATCCCCTGTCCTGTAACTCCCTATCTCCCATGGCGGCTGCCTCTTGTGCAGCAGCGGATGCGTTGGTTTTTGCTTGAAACTTTTGCCACGCCTTGGTATCTGGCTCCCAAATAACAGATTCACCTTCTGCATTTATCATCACACCCGATGGCCCCTTTGTATCATCCACTGTACCGTCATTCACAATAGCAACCGGTTTCTCTACTGTCTTCAAGAACGATCTTGGGATACCAGTTGTACGTTTAATCTTGGGCTTGTTCTCAAAGGTGGGATCATCATTAGTAGGGCACACTTGAATCCAATGTCCCTTTTCTCCACATCTGTAGCATACATAACCAGGAGGAGGATCATGATCTGGGACCTTGACATTCGTCTTGTTAAAGCTGACTTTGGTTTGTCTATTGAACTAGTTAGTGCTGATTTGAATACCAAAGATAGGAAGAACTTACACTGCCATCTCCTCTTGCTGTGCCTTCCATTGTTCGTTCTGAGCCGAGAACATAGCTGCCATTTTTTCGTCTTCGGTCATGTTTTCGGTGATCATGGAGGCAAGGTTGGGAGCGGTTGTTGGCTTAGTTTTAGCATTGGGTTTGAAGGCAGCCTCTTTGCGCGTGTTCTTCACGGCACTGGGCATTTTGCCTATCATATATCGGGCGGCTCGTCCTGCTCCAGCCTTCGCAGGTGGCATCCGACGAGCAGTGACTGAGGTAGAACGAGGAATGATTGTCGTGTCATCGTCGTATTCTGTAGGACCATTAGTATTCGTTGTGCCAGTAGGCTGGTATTGCTCACCTTCATTGCTATCCTGTTTGTAGATTACGAGGTCGAAGTCTGTGCCATCACCAAGACCGCTCTTGATGATGATTTCACGTTTGAGCTCAAAGACAGAGATACCAGTACCATCAAATTCCACTCGCTGAGGGTCCTTTTGGGACTTGAACTTGAAGAAAACGGAGGACGCCATCGTGTCAAATACTGAGAGATGTCGAAACGGTGGAGTTGTAGATGCTCTGATTGAGCTATGGAAGAGTGATGATAGTCCAAAGAACTGGAGAACACAGGATGTGTTTAATGATCAGTAGTAAGGGAAGGGGGTGTAAGTTTTTCTTGCGAATGCGCCCGTTGCAGAGATTTCTAAGAGTTCTTTTCTTCTTTTTTTCCGCTCAAGAGAACGAATTGAACAAATCTGATTGCAAGCACTGAAGTAATTCTTCTGAACAGAGGAATGGTTTTGAGAAGAAATGAAAATGATGTACAAGATTGCAGCAAGCTGCGCTGTGTGAAGATTGTTGGTTCCTCCAGAGACCTCAACAATAGCAAACCACCACAATAGCATGCGACCCCGATCGGATTCACTTTCCACCCCGTTCCACCCTTTCTACCAAGCTGCCACGGTCGCAAAAAGAAGTGTCTGAAGTATACGCTTTTGTAGAAAACCTTTATATACGTCCTGATGCTGTGGTTAGGTGCCGTTCGATGAGCTATGCGTTGTTGTGATGAATGAGCGTTGTTGTCGTGGATGTTTGAAAGAGGAGGTGGCAGGCAGCCAGAAGGTTTCTTTGTAAGAAAGGGTTATGTAAGCAGTGGCTAACTGCGCCGGAATCACACTAGTCTTGACTCACGTGAATGCATAACGGATTCAAATTTAGAACGGCTTCTGATTGGCCGAAGGAGGAAGGATAAATATAACTTGCTGGAGATGTTGGAAGTGCAAGTGCAAGTTCAAGTGCATATTGTAGTGTTTGATCGCGAGTCTTAAAATTATACTGACAGCAAAGAGTCTCACTTTTCATACCCGACTACATACAATATTACCACAATGGGCTTATCCCGAACTCCAATTGAGCTACCGATGGACAAATGGAGGTTCATCTTCCCGCTCCAAAGTAGTGTATAATGGATTGATGCGAAGATTATTTCTCAATCATCAGGACTTGCTCAAGTGTAATCGTGACATGTTTGGCGATAGCGAGCCGGCTACGTAAAGACGATAACGTCGCTTTGCTGTTCAAATGACGAAACAAGAAGTTCTTCTACAGCTTAGGGCGAAAACATCCATTTTTCAAGGTGCGAATAGTTAAGGACAATGTTCCCCTTCATGTGTGGTCTCTCAATGTGGTAATGGATCTGTGCGCACACCTTATTGACTTGCATATCAATGTCCAACTATCACGGCCAAGCGATCACTTTCTAAGATAGCACTCTATTCCCACCCCATAACCTCGTTTCGCTTCTCTCTCCAAGTGTCCTCATCGATATCCTCTCTTTGCTGCCACTCCTTGTCACTGTCAGCAAATGGATCGTTCCATGGCTTTGTACATTGAGCCCGGTAGTACGGATCTTCCTCTGCTTGAGCTTCCTCCTTCTTTACCATTTCTGAATATGTAGGTCTTGTTTCCTTCTGCGACTTCCAATCATACCGACGGCTGGAGTCGGATGCTTCGGATTTCTTCTCTCGTGCCACATTCCGCTTCTCATCTCTACAAAGTCTGCATATTCTAGGGGCGAATATCATTGGAGGCAATTTCTATTTCAACAAAAATTAGCTATTCTGCACAGCAGGTTAGAGAGTCTCGAAGAGAAACATCAACTATGCTGTAAGTGTTGTAGCCCTGAATCTAGGAGCTATTTTCAACGCCTCGTTCGACGATCGACCGCCATGTCTTCAGTCGTCTTTCTCAATTAACACTCGACCAGCAGATCGACATAGACGAGACAACGCGGAAGGAGAGCAGCTGTCCCTCTCGCCAATGCCCAATAAGTATCTAGACGTAACTTGCAAGACCTTTACTTACAAAGCCATCACTTGCCAACCCACACCACTGTTGATACTCTGCCGTAAACTCCTTCACACAACCGAGGCTAGCTAGGCGCTCCAGATCTTTGCGTTCCGTTGTTGGACGAGGATCCTTGCCGCAGAACTCCAAGTGCACATTTCCGTAATGGCCACACTTGTAGTATACAGTCGTGGCCCCACACATATTCCCTCTCTCTATTAGGGCTCGGTGTTGTAGTTGTGTATTAAAAGCAAAACACGGACGGCGCGCTGCTTTGGGAAATAGTATTCATTAGTTGTTGAGCGTCATTCGTGGTAGGAGGTTGATGTAATCTGCAAATGTTAAACGGAGGGAAAGCTAGTTGCGCAAAATCAATTCCTAAGAGAAGATCAATAAGAAAATCATATGCAACTTGCTGTGAGTAGCAGTGAATGCTGGTTGTGAAAATTATTGCTAGCCGCAGCGGTATAGATATTGAAACTTGCGACAACTTTGGCTTATAGAGAACACCGTTTAGTTATGTGATACTAAAAAGCGATGTTTAGTGAGTATTCGTTGAAAATCTATCTTTCTGAACAATAGATCATTTATTCAAACAAAAATCGCCTTCCGCTACAATGGATTGCTTGTTTTGATCCTGCCGAATTTGGAAGTCACGTTACGCTTTCTATACAGTTCGAAAGCTAGCCTTAAAGCTTCAAAGCTGCTCGTTCTCAATTCAACTCAGTGGGAAAGAGAATTTTTCAGTAGAGGCTCGACCCTGTATTCCATATATCAATAATAACAGCGATAACACTACTTAAAAGACAGCAAACCAAACGAACCAATATATAAGCGAGGTTTGCCCCTTTTCTTCATCCTTCATCTAGGTAGACACTTGGTGACGTCTATTCCCGCCACCGTCCTTGTATCTATGAAAACTATTTTCCATTCTTACCCTATCTGAAATGCGATGTTACTGGATTACTTTATTTTAAAATGTCTTCTAATTTGACTTAGATGTGACGAAATACCACAAGGTAGCGAATGGAGCATTTTAGGTCTCCAACTATCCATTCACAATTCCTCTCATCTTATGTGATTATCAAAATCCTTAAATACTCTGATACCGTGTTGATCTCTAGGTAAACTGAGTTATGTAGGGGGAAATATGTCACGGTGCAGATCATTTTGCTTCAATTAGTGTTTCTTCGGCCGCAAATGGACTAATTCCCAGAAAGTACTACAGAGATCACAAAGTGGCTTCAGAACTCTGTGCAAAGTATTTCATTGATTAGGTGTGTTTTCTATCAAAACTAGAATGTAGTGGGGTATATCCAATATGTCAAATCATGCCTGAATTACGCCCTTGAAAGAATGAGAAGAGTAGAAGCTGATGATCCTGCTGCCCAAAGACAAAGCCCCCCCCAAAAGAAAACCGGCCCATGCCTTATATATTACGCCAAATATGAACCTTCCGTCCTGCTTTAATTGGCAGTCCCCCTTGTCATTACTATTCCATCCATTATACCATTAAGCATTACCCTTCCCGCAACCTCAAAGACTCCCGTCACCCTTCTTCCTCACCCTCCTAGCCCTCCTCTTAGCTGTAGTCTCTGCATTCCAAACTCCCGAAAAGAGCTCCTCACACTCATCTTCATCTTCACTATCGAAAACCACGACTCCTTGTTCATCTGTCCTATCCCGCACCGTCTCTTCATTCATTTCTACAGTCCCGTCCTCCCAGCTCGTACACAGAACTACCTTCTTCGTCTCCAAAATGAACTTCCCAATCTTGTACTTCTGAGCCTGTTCTTTTGCATCCACGTATTTCCACCCTAAACAGTTTCCACAAATAACACACATCACGTCTGCTACAACATGGTTGCCAGTTAGGAGCTCGCGGTTGACTGAGCGTCCGATGCGGATGTTGGACAGCTCACCGCTTTTGGTGGTGTTGCTTGGATTTGAAGATTGGTCTGGCGGACCTACGAGGTAGGCTCTCCCGTGACGGCCGGTGAAACCTTTACTTACAATTTGGGTCGCGAATGCTATGTTGGTGGCACAAGTAAGGCAACATAGTATGCTTTGCTGCGTTGTTTCCAATCTTGTCTTGCGAGGCTTCGAGGAGAGCTGGGTCTGCTGGAGAGCCGCGTGCAGTAGGCTTTTCAAACTGCTCGTAATGGGAGAAGTCGGCGGTGAGGAGCTGGGAGATGTGGATATGGAGGATGAAGGTGAAGCACATAGGTGTGGAACTGCATTTTCATGGGTTTCGAGCGTTGTGCTGAGCCCGGATAGGGCTCTTTGGCGAAGGGGAAAGGTCAAGGAGGGGAGAAGGTAGCTGGGAAACAGCGGACGTTCTGGTGCCATTTCTGTATTATTCTCGGTGGTTAAAGTTTTGAAATTGCCCTGTAAAATAGCGTGAACAGATGTAAACAAGTGCAAACAAGTAGGAGGCTGCTAGAGGGATCTTTGCGTACCCAGTCTCATGCTGTGAGTGAGGTTGGGAACTATTGGTAGACGTGAAACGAGTCACGCAGTAGTGAAAGGCAGTGGCATTTTCCAGCTTAACATGTTAATAAGGTGGGCATTAATAATACTATAGAGTGGAGTAAGTTGTATAGAGCAATGAATGTAGGTGCATACAAGTACGGTTGTCCTTATTATGCAGAATCGTTGATCCCTCCATTCATCTCGACATGCTGCAAGTGCTCGATAACGATAAGGAAGCTCCCACCTGACTTGAGCCATCCTCCACTGCTACAGTATGCTTTCTCGTAACGGGGAGCCTGATTCAACTCTACGTTTCTGACCCGGTGCTTACTTGAAAATCACTACAAATAGTTTGTATACAGTACTCCTATGTGGCCTCAATAATTCTATACTATTAAATCCTCATTCTGCATTCCGTTCGACTACAGCCGTGAACAGTATAAATAAGATGTTATGTTGCCCCGCGTTTTCCGATCCGGCACTGACGGATAGGGCTAGGATGATGGATACACCACCACTGTACTTTGTACTGTACCGTAGTAGTAGTATTAGTAGTGTTAGTAAGTAGTAGTAAGTAGTAGCAATAGTAGTAGTAATAGTAGTAGTAATAATAGTAGTAATAGTAGTAGTAATAGTAGTAGTACCAGTAGTACGCCCTCGTACGCTCTACTTACTGTACGCCGCCTTAGTAATCCACCCTAATGGCCGGTGATCTAGATTTGAGCTGCATTGACTTTTTGTATGTGATGTGAGTATCTCGTCCTCTGGAATTGCAAGCAGTCGATCTACCATATCCTACATTTGGTTCCATAGTCACCACCACCACCACCACCATTATTATTCACTGTTCCCCCATCACCCTCACCATCAGCAGTTCATGGGGTTTTCCGTGCTGAATGGTTCCGGTATGCATGTCGCCAGTCACGCAACCATGTGCTCCTGAAGCCCTGGCTTTAATTGGCGGGCCGAGTGCGGGGCCTCTGATTTTAGTGAAAACGCTGGTTCTCAAACTCTCAAATTGGACTTCTCCTCCTTTCAACTCCCAACCTCACCGCCCAACTACAAGATTACAACCAAACCCAGACCGATTAACTCGATCACCCTCCATCCGCTACAATCTACGCCGCTCGCCGCTGACTTAGAATCCAACCGTCCACACACTTCCCAAATTTCGCCCGTCGACTTCTTATCAGCCCCACCCAAAAACTTTCCCGTATCGCAACAGTGGCAATTATCCATCGCAATGGCTCCCAGTAAAAATCAAAGTAGTAGCAGTAGTAGTAATCGTCGGGGCGAGGCCGTCGGCAACGTCCTCGCCAGTTGCTATGCTGTTGATTGCTCTTTGAACCTCACTGGGTTCCATTACTCCACTACCGGCGCCGGCGGTACGTTCACTTCTTCCACATCTGAGGGAGAGACATATACTAACCTAGGTTAGGGGCTCAGTGGTATCCCTGAGGCTCGCAAAAGTCAATGGGAATCCCCTCCGTCAAGTCCCCCTCTTGCGGCCTTGACATCTGCCAACGAAATAGCGCTCTTATCCAAGAACCCAACCAAGAAGCGCGAAATCGATGGCAGAAAGAATAGCCGCAAAGAGGGGGCAGCGTATATCATCCGGGAAGAGTGTGAGAGGCTCTTCTGCGAGACCATGAAAACCGTATTCTTTGGTGATGAAAGAAGCATGGGAAGTAGTGGCTCTATCGGTATGGATACGAACACACAATCATCTCCGGATCAGGATATGCTCGTGTACAACAACTATTTTGGAAACGGTAAAAACGGCCAAGGCATCGATGCTACCTTGGAGATATGGGACTATGCTGGTGGTTGCAGTTTCCGAGGTTTTGTGGGTGGGTTGGATGATAAGAAATCTGTCTTTGCATTTTTCGGTTCTTCGATCATCGGCCAGGATCTCAAGCAAGGGTATGCCGCTCCTCGTACAGGAGCGAAGACAAGGCTAACAAGATTTAGCCTCATGGCGCTTATTGAACTCGCAGACCAGGTTTTTGGAGTTCAACAAGTGGTTATCTGCCTGGATCGTAAGATCCCAGAAGAAGATGCGAAAGGATTCATGAAAAGCCTCGCTTGGGTTGGGTTCGAACTGATCACACTGGATATGTGGACCGGTGATATGGATCTTACAAGTGACAGATGGGTGTTTTTGGGCATGGAAGTTTAAGCAAGATCGCAGCGCTCATGGTATGGCGTACTATTTTTCAAGGCGTAAAGGGTAGTAAGATTGAGCATATTTTCTGACAGTACTTTGGTAATAATGATTGATTTCTTGCCGCGATGCACATAGGGAGCGTTTGAGCTCATCGAGAGAATTCATAACCATTTTCGCTGTACTGTTTTAGCCTCTGTGATGTTCCTCAATATCTGCTTCGTATTACCCTTATTCTGTAAATCATTTTTATTTCCTGAAGAATATTATTCAGAAGAAGTACTGTCAAGCATTGGTCTGTCTGACGCTTCTCATAATCTCTAATAACGATTGATTGCTCAGCTATGTTCACAAGCTACCCTTCTTTCCACCACCCTAAGACGGAGAATTGGCAAACCCAGACTTACTGTACAATCATGCGGATCTATAAGCAAGCAGATTTGGTGCAATCAATTGAATTGGTTTTTCGTACTGACTCTTTTGGATAAGACACGCTTAAAGCTCTTGCGGCGACTACATCCAAGTATCAGTGGTGATGCAACTCTTGAGCTTAGCAATCGCTGACGAGGTTGGGTTTAGCCATTGGCAACAGCCAGATATTTCAGGGGCTAAATTTGTTTTCTTTAGATGGACAGTAAAGAAAATAACGACGGCTCAATGACTTGATCATGTTAATGCTCACTAACAAATCGTTACCACAGCTCAGGAGGTGGTTCAAGATTGTGTTTTGTTTCTACGTATGCGTTTCATTTGTGGAATTAAGATCACCAGGCTATTTGGCACCGCGCGCTTTCCGTAATGAATAACGATTGCGGTATGTTGAGTCCTTTCCACTTTTAAAAGTACCCTATGTCGCGCTGAACTGAAATCAACAGAACCGGAACGCCGTCTCAGTATTCTTCTTCCTCCCTCCTATGTGAGTATCATCAAACTATAATGACACTCTTGACCGAGTTAAAAATATAACAGTGCTTCTAGTCAGAGGGCATTCTTACTTTACAATTGAAGTGTGTCTAGGAGTTGGCTGTTCTTGTCCATTTCTCGGGTAAAAAAGGGGTAGCCTCGCTTAATCCGAGCCATAAACAAAAACACCCTGAACACTACTCATTCTGTCGTGTCAGGGACCTGATGAATATTGAAGAGCTTTACGAAATCATATGTATTTTAACACTATTGTGAATGGTCTGATAGCTCTTGTAATTATAACATATCAGGCATTAAAGGAAGCATTCACAGGCCAATGCTGTCTCTCAGTCGTCAATGTCTTTGTGGTATGAGTGTGTGAGTTAAGGTTCGATCCATACGACAAATCACATCAATTCGCCTTCGAACCCTTTTTGAAGAGTATCTAATTGAATTTCTCGTCCGTAAATGTGGCAGAATCCACGCTAGTGCCCCCTTGATAGATATTCCCAGCGCGGTTTCCCTCTTAGAAAGTTCTATTTAGCAACCATGAGAGTCTGAGCACACTCCAAACCAACCAAGCACGTATTAAAAAGATATTCTGTTGCTAAGCAAGTACTGCGAGTACTGTAAGTATTTTCTAAGCTATAGAATACATAATCAACCCCAAATAACAAATTATGTAGGTCCATCAGTATCCCAGCCTTCTTAAACAAGATTTCAACAATGTGCTTCGGGGAGATCGTACACTGCTGCAACCATCCCAACTGCCCCACCCAGACATGGGCATTGCATTCCACCTGTGCAGACTACGATGGCACGGCTATCTGTAACCTGCAGTTTGTCACGGGTATCATCTACAGCGATCGCTGGCTTTGCAAGAACTGCATCGTGGCAGTGAAGAAGGCTTGTGCTGAAAAGTTTATCAACGAAAATAAAAAAGGCTTCGGATTGACACCAGGAGAGGCGATGTACGCCTTGCGGTTTGAGGAGATCCGGGAGGCGGTGATGGGTCAGCTAGCAGAGGTGCCATTGCAAATGGTGCGGGTGAGACTTAATGAGTTGGCAAGGCGGTTGATGGCGGAGGGAGAGAAGAAAAGAACTGACGAGGAGAAGAAGGAGAAGAAGGTGGAATATGAGGAGACGGGTAAGGTCTTGGAGAGTTGAGGATATATCTTGTGTCGATGGTCCTTTGCACGAGTGATAGTTGAACAGAAGATAAAACAGCCGGGGTTGGTTGACTTCAAATCCTTGATCTAGTATTATACGGGCCCTTTCAGAAGAATGGAGAGAAAAAAAACCATTAGATGGAAGTTTACCACTTGAACAGATCAGTACTTCTATATTTGCTTGTGAAGCGCAACTTTTAGAAAGATGGAGTTATAAGCTTCACCAGTCACCTAGCTATTTCTATTGTGGGGATCGATTGAAGAATTGTAAACTCTAAGGATCTCACCTCATTCATTTATCTGGGGATATTTGCAAGAACAAAGAAATCTTCAGACAAGTAATGAATCCACCTTTGATTTGATGTCAAATACACAGAAATGGTAATAGACATGTACATAGACTTCAACTCGTGCACGGACTCTATAATAGTGCAACCTCGGCTCATCGACATTTACCTAAAAGCTGGGGAAGCTCTCTCCGCTCAACCTTGCCTCATCTACTGAACAACCGAGACCGACATAAAAACAGAAGTTTATATAAAAGTGTCGTCGATTAGTCCGTTCCTCGAAGATTCCTCATCTCTAAGCCCAAAAAGTTCAACATGGCTGAAGATAGACAAATCATCCTCTTTCACTATTCTTATTCTCCATATGCCCGAAGGTTCGATCTTGTGCTTCATCTTACAAGTTTGAGCTAATCGCGTAATCTAGAATTATATGGTACCTCAATCTTCGAGGTATTCCATATTCACAATGTGTAAAAAATTGATTCTCAACAACTTGTGAACTCATCACTAACCTTCGCCCCAGGTCCAACCACCAACACTCCCACGCCCCGATGTTAAGGCAATCGGAACAGTATATAGAAGGATCCCCATCCTTTCGATTGGGAAGGATATCTACAACGATACTCGTCTCATAATTAAAAAATTGGAAGAATTCTACCCCTCACAACCTAAGATCTCCGCAACAACCCCAGAAGAACAAGCTATTGAAAGACTACTCGATCATTGGGCAATCGACTCGGGATTGTTCACGCGAGCAGCACAGCTTATTCCAGCTGATCTTCCATTTAGTAAAGATCCCAAAGTCGCCAAGGACCGCCAGGACTTTTCAGGGGGCAAATGGGCAAATGCAGAGAAGATGAGGCCAGAGGCTTTGGTGGAAATGAGGAGCTCATTTGAGTTGTTGGAGACAACACTGTTGAAAGATGGTAGAGATTGGGTTTTAAAGACCAAGAGCCCTTCTTTATCTGATATCGAGGGTAAGAGCCCTGACCTTTTACATCATTTTTCTCTGGAGACTATCACTAACATTATAAATAGCTGTGTGGCCATTCCACTGGTTATCAACCCTACCCGGCGCTCTCCCACCTGGATTCATTTGTCCACAAACCTTTCCAAAAGCGTTTGCTTGGATTAAACGCTTCGATACGGTAGTCAGAGCCGCGGCAAAGAATGCAGGCAAACCAACGACGCTCAAGGGAGATGATGCCATGAAACAGATCTCTGCTTCAGGATTTGCAGAAGCTGAAGGCGAGGTGGATTCTAATGATCCCACTGGGTTGAAGAAGGGCCAGGTAGTTGAAGTATGGCCAACTGATACCGGGTTCAATCATAAGGATAAGGGGTCCCTTGTAGCCCTTTCAGGATCAGAGATTGTCATCGAGTCCAAGACGCAGGACGGGAAGGTGGTTAGGGTGCATACTCCACGCCATGGGTTTAGGTTGCGAAGTGTTGAAGGGGCCGGCTCCAAAATATAGGCTGCTAAATATTGCGTGCGTGCGACATGTAGTTTATTGTTTGGTAAACAGATATCACTTCCCTGAATACATACTATGACCGTGGTTAAGATAGCTTATATCGCTTGCCTCAGGACTCAATCATTGAAACCCAGCTAGTACAAGAACAAGAAGAATTTAGATAAAATGTGGTCAAAGATGAGAAGACTTAGGTATAGAAATGACTATACACCGAAGTGCCCAATTTTGAATAAAGTAGGCTACCGTGAGAGGAATGTGTGTATGCATATCGGATCCAGGTCTCACGGCTATTAACGTTAGGATATAACTTATTTCCAGATCTTGCGTGACCTGACTGAAGCTCAAATTATTACTCTATCCACTTAGTCGATTCTATCATTTTTGGGAGACCAATCAGGTTCGGTATGCTATGTCCTGAAAAGAGATCCTACCAGGTCGCTGGCATTACCAATCGGCAGTAATATGACCAGCATATAGATATCGATATATCTATCGTATACTATATAGTAGTACTGGATGGGACAGTACTAGTCGATAGATGGTGATGGAGAAGACTTTCTCCGCTCCGGTTCGCCTGCAACCGATCCTTTGGACATGTCGATCAGAGATTCACCCTACCATCGACGATGCTCGTCTTACCGAATAGGCGATACCTTTTTCTGGTCTATATTACCACTTGAAGCCAGGGATTGTATACAGACGGAGATAACTCCTGCTGGTTGCTGTAGACAGGCCCTGGCCCTAGATGGCAATTAGAAGAACGGGACCCGTACTGTACCAAACGCATGATCATGCATGATCTGATATGGTGCATTTTGTCAGGGAATAGCTATGAATTAATCACTGAAAGAAAGCGAGTTTATGACTGCGCAACACTGTCCCGTACTCTGAGATATCTATAGAGGGAGAGTACCTCTGGAATCGATTGTGTATTACAAATTATACAATTATTACTACAATAGTCCACGCTAGCGTAATCATGTTGAAAGAGAAGGCAAACCGCCTTTGATTTCAAATCTTGCCTTTCGAACATTACCGCATCTGGCCTAGCGCCAAATCCATTGCCTGGGCCAAGACATCTTCGAATGACGAGTTTTCTGCACACGTCATTCCTCCACATTCATCATTCGATTAACGCCTGGCATCTCTTGTGGTCAGGAAGAACAACCAGACCAGCACGCGGAGCCGCATAACGGATCCATTATCATCACGAGTTACTATTGTATACCATACTCCTATCGAGTCTGCAAAGGGTTCGCGCGGAAAGGTTGTTTGAGAGCAGCGGAAAACTGCCCTTCTGAAATCTACTCACGTCACGTCACCGTAGACACTACCACTCCACCACCCATTGCCATCAACGAAGAATCGTCGCGCCAGGCCAGGTCCAAATTCGCTTTCTCCTCCATTGGCAGATCATATCGGTGTGCTGCCGAATCCCAGCCGTTGCGACTTTCGTGCAGGGAAAAGGAAAAGAGAGTGAAAAAGGGTGAATTTCTAACTTTCCCAGCCCCTTGGTCGCCGCTCTCCATCGCGCGCCATCCGAGTTCTTCCTGTCGCAAAACACATCGCATCGCCGCTGAACCTACGAGGAACGTCTTCTGCATCATAATACATTGTTGTTGATATCGTCTTCTATCAGGTTAACTTTGTTGCGCTCGGAGCTTAATTATAGAAACGTGGTAAGTTTTCCATGGTGTTCCTTCCACACTCCCGCCCGGTTGAAAGTTGGGCCTTATTGATTCGGCTGTCAGTGACGTATCCCTCGAAGCCCGCATCCTCTGACGGCATATCAACAAGTCAACTCCAACACCCAGTAACTCTGGTACATCTTACCCCGAAATAGACTCTACTTCAATATATCGTCATCGGTGTGCAAGCCACTACCCAAACGCTCAAACCTTCTCGTCTTCCCCACACATATGCGACCATAACCATGGGAACTTCACCAGACACCACGAAGAATGGAGATTCGACCACAAACCCTCCTGCAATTGACCCCTCGAACACAGGTACATAATCCCGATTCACCTTTTCATAGAACATATCTTCTATACTCTGTGCTATATACAGCAATGATGACGGTTGCTAACGATGTTGTTCACAGACGCCGCTACCACGAATCAAGAGGCAGGCAAGTCGGAATCTATACCAGTAGCTAAAGCAGAACCTCTTGCACCTCCCCCTCGCCCAGAACCTGCCGTTGCCAACACGCCAGACTACTTCTCGTCGGCACACTCGAATCCTGCTCCCCATCTCGCGACTGAGGCAAATCCCTTCGAGTTCTCCTTCGCCAACGGTAACGGAGAAGTGCAGACACCAGGTGGCACAAAACTTCCATCTGTTGCTGCGCTCACTTCGCCAGCTGGTTTATTAGGCTCGGTCACTCCTGGCTTCTGGGGCAGTCTACGCTCTGGACCACTGAGTCCTGCGATGCTCTCTGGCCCGGCCAAGGACGATTACTTCAGCGATAGTCATCATCTGCGCGGTGGATTCCCGACTCCCAATGAGTCTGGAATGAGGTCTGGTCTGACACCTGGCGGCGGTGGTTCTATGTTCCCTGAACCTACTCCGAACTCACAGGCACTTCTCAGTCACTTTGCGAGCGGTGGAGCAACCCCTTCGACGCTTGACTTTCAGCGCACTGCGCTGAACGCTGCCAACAGCTTAAAAAGGGAGGCTTTGCAAGGCCAACAACAAAACATCACATCGCAACCTCAAGAGTCATCTCACACACTGGACGTAAAACCTCCTCCAGTCCAGTTCGACCAACACGATCCACAAGAAGCTGCCAACAGCTTGTTTATGCTCGCGAACAACCGTAGCACACAGCCCCCCAACCATTACGCCGCAGCTCCATCAATGGCTGTTCACGGACATCCTCAACCAGTTATGAACATGGGTGGTCAGTCCCATGAGGCTTCCCCAACGATGGCAAACCGTACCAATGGATCTATCAGTGCTACATCTGGTCGAGGTATGAGCGAACTCAGTAACTCTGATAATGAACAGCAAGTTAGACCCAATACTAGAGGAAAAGGAAAGAGGAGCTCGACACAAATCTCACAGGGACAAGGACGTGGCAAGACTAACGATGCTCCAAAGGTGGCACCTAACAAAAAGGCGAAGGCCAACAATGGCCACTCGATGCCGGAACCAGAGGAGGAAGAGCAAGAAGAACTGGACATGTCGAAAGATGAGTATAATGCCAACGGCAAGAAAATGACCGATGAAGAGAAGCGAAAGAACTTTCTCGAGCGTAATAGGTTTGCATATCCGATCCGGTCTTGATAGAAGAGGTCCACTGACATAAGTAAAGGGTTGCCGCACTCAAGTGCAGACAGCGCAAAAAGCAATGGCTCGCGAATTTGCAAGCAAAGGTCGAGATGTACAGTAGTGAGAACGACAATCTGAGCGCCCAGATATCTCAGTTACGCGATGAGGTGGTCAATTTGAAGACTCTCCTCCTTGCTCACAAGGATTGCCCCATAGCCCAACAGCAAGGCATTCAGTCTATGATGCACCAGCAAGTAATGGATAATTACAACGGCCAGATGAATCCGTACGGTATGGCTGCCGCTATGAACCAACAACAAGTGATTGGCCCCGGCATGCAACAGAGACGTTTCTCTTAAAAAAATCATCACTTGGTGAACAAAAGTTTCTATTTCATGGTGGTTGGGCCTTAATTCACACTTTTCACAACATATCATGGCAATGGCAAAATGGCGATTAGGAGACAAATACTTGGGATACAAGTTCTAAGTACTGTGCATCAACGGCGTTGTGGCTTTCTCAAACTGTATAACAGTTCTAAACTCAGTCCTTTCAATTTGCAAGGATCATACAGGCATTTTTTCTTTGTATCTGTATATAACTTGGGCAGAAGTACACGATCATGATGTTTCTGGCGTTTGGGATATGCTGGGGCAAGTTCGTATCCTTATCTTAGGCGTTGGTGGTAGTAAATTTGCTACTGCTCGAGTATACCGTTACTTGAGTACAAGAGGTGTAGCAATAGCACTAAGAAACAATGAAAATTTATCAAAAATATATCTCTTGGGGTATTGATTAATACGGCCGTGCTCTGATACACGGGAACGTTCATTTAGGCTCTACATTTTCAACTTGTGTCATGTTTAGAGATATCTTTGTGACAGTCCTGATGTATGCAATATAACGTGAGCCTTCTCTATCCACTCTATCCACTCTTTCTTATAGACGTCTCAAAAGGGTATTACACTTCCTTGTTTACCTCTATGCTCACGTTTTCTAGATTGTAACCGTGTAACATAGCAGCTTGAAAGAATCAGACACCGAGCATGACTACAGCTTAAGCTATGTTGGTTTGGATTACGAATTTATAGAAACCCGCCACGGCAGGCTGTAGTCCCTTTTTTGGGCTTGAATACTATTCCCTAAGAGTCATATAAATAAATTGAAGGCTATAGAATGCTTCACATAGAAGATATCAAACGAAACTTTGATGGTTGATAGATTTTGCAAAGGGTGATTTGACAAAATCAAATGATATATTATCAAAAGTCTGTAGTGGAGGCTGAAAGAATAAAGATATCTGCATGTCAGTAATGTTAGGATGGCAAACTTATAATGCTATTATCGATAATGAAATGTTCTTTGATCACGAACTCAAACATAAAGGATGAAGGGGTAACTCGCTTAGCGCATTCGGTCGCGGGAGGAAAGAGCCAAGAGTTGAGAGCGTGTTCTTGAGGCTCCAACTTCCCAACTTTGACATTTCAAATCCCATATACCTTTCTCCACCACACTTGCTCATCGGCGTGCAGGAATCACCCATACTCGCTGCTTCTAATCAAGGGATATTGACTCAATCACGAATTTTCATTTTTGCCGCGGGCGGTATATACCCGTTCGAACCGCCACTGCTGCATGTTTTGTTACGAAATATTGCCCCTTCGCACATCTACACTCGCCCGTCAACCCGTCGCATCTCGAACGGCCGCTCGAATAGTTCTTCAACATGGCATACGGTCAACGCAAGGACTTAGCCGGTCGCAGAAGACGGGTTGAGGACGAGGGCGACGAGGATGGAGCTCTGGATGTCGGGGACTTGGAGGATGATTCACTGAGCGAAGCTTCGATTATAAGTGACGAGGAAGATGAGCATGATGGCGACGACGTCAGCCCTGCGACTGCAGCTTCTGCTGGACTCCCCGGGAAATCAAAGGTCAATGGAAATGATTCATCAGTTGTCAAGGATACCAAGTCAAAAGCCACCAACGGAGCTTCGAAAACCTCTCCCCCGAGTGGGACTAGCGATATGGATCTGATGCTGAATGGACTTAAATTATCTGCTCACAATGGCTCTGCTGAAGAGGTGCATTACAATGATCTGCGAGAAGATGCGGAGCTAGAAATACAATCTCCAGCTATTGTTACTTCGACCGCTCAGATGGACAAAGCCCAGGAGCTACCTCATGAAAGAAGACGGAGGGAGCATGAGGAATACAAGAAGAAGAGGGATGCCGATCCAGCATTTGTGCCAAACCGAGGAGCGTTTTTCATGCATGACCACAGACATGCCGGACCTGCTGCAAATGGATTTCGTCCATTTGGCAGAGGTCGAGGTCGAGGCAGGCCTGGCATTGGGGGTCCATATGCACCTGTCAAGTATGATTCCTTCACAATATCAACTCAAATTGCGTTAGCTAATTATCTCAGTCATATGCACCAGCCATTTGAAGCGACCGATCAGCCTTGGGCACACGATATGCACGAAGTCATTAGTAAACCTAGCCCTCATAATATCCAGACTGGATACCCAAATGGCAATTCTACAGCAGTGGGACGGATACCGACCAATCCACCAGATGCCACTCCCCCTAACCGCACACTATCTACCACGAAATACCTGGGGAAGGTTCAAGTCCGGGTCCTCCTGTCAACAATGGAAAAATCGATCGTGATTCCTGGAATTGCATGCCATCAGTACACTCGTTTGCCAGATCATCGTCCTCCTCTGCGTCGAGATAAGCCTGTTAGGATATCACTTCCAGACCATTCTCCGAAGTACATATTTCCTGCGGTGGACAGGTCATTCATCTTTATCCCAAGAGCTATGAGGCCTAACCAGCAAGGTTTTGGTGGACGTGGGAGAGGAAAGCCTGGATTAGGATCTATTGGAGGATACTCCAGGCGTACTAGTGTATTTGGTGGTAGTATGTACGGCAGCGCTTATTCACCAAGCGTCGCAATGAGCCGCAGATCATCCCTCGCTCGTGAAGTCAATAGGGATGCACTGGTATCACCAGCTGGGTCAGCCATGTCTCGATCACAATTCCCAGTTGATTCGTCACGGCCAATCGTAAAGCTACCACCGTCAGCCCAGAGCGTTCAGCCACAAGTAAATATGGATAATGGCCAAACTCAAACAAATGGGCAGCAGGATTCGATCGATAATCTGCCCCAGCCGCAAACATATCCACTTCCTCAAAAGCCAACGTATAGAGAGAATCGACCAAATGCAATCCCTATGCACCAACCCCGACCTCAAAAAGCTGTCTCGGTGGCCGATATCGAGTCGCCTGCTACGCTACAATTCAATCCACCTCAGCAAAACCAACAACCTTTCCACCACCAAGTTCCTATCCAGGTCAATGGGTTGCCAAACGATAATATGCTACATTCACGAAATCCTTCATACCCAAGTCAAGCATCAACTGGTACTCCTCTGTCACAAATACCCGAACGTGCTATTCATGCCCAGCCATTTCAACCTAATCATTATCAACAACCACGACAGCAAGCCCAGAATTATTATTCTCAACCACCACCATCTTACCAAGCAATGCCACCACCACAAGGCTACTACTACCCTCCGCAGAATTTCAATCCATCCGCCGGCGCGCAATCGTTTGTTCCATCTCAGGCACCACAACAGCAGCAGCAGCAGCAGCAGTCACAGCCATCTTTCCATCAGCCTGGTCAACCACAAGACTCCCAGAACCTTGTCGCACAAGAAGTCAATGGCATGGTTTACTATTACGATGCGGCACAAATTCCTGCCGTTGCAACCTTTCCCGCGTATCAACAACCCCCGGCATACCCAATGCAACCAGTTGGTGGAGTTGTAGGGATGGGAGGTATGATGACTCCAAGCCCTGATGGATTCTACTATCCCCAGCAACAAGGTGTTGTCTACTATCCGCAATAGGAGATGTGGAGAGGCTTCACCGGGTAGTATCCTATATTATTCTTCTTAATGCTTTCCAGCGATTGTTGGCAGCCCACCGCATGGGTTCTTTGCGAGTTTTGGAAGTATTGATATTGGTTTCATTGCTGCAATCTTAGCCATGAAAAGATATCTCATTTTCGGTTAATATCACTGTTCGGTATCCTTTGGTTACCTATCGTTACGAAGAGACGGACGGGTATAAGAGAAGGTGGATATGTCTTTTTAGCCCACTTTGAGCGTATTTTAGTCACTGCCGTCATTGTATCTGATTGCATAGTGTTCTTCACCATTGTTGTTTTAGGTTTAAAGAGAAAGAAAGAGAGGGTTTGAGAAGGACTTCCCTGATTGTAACTTAAGGGTTGCGGACCGTAGATTAGTGGACGCCTAGTTTAAATATGATGAATTGGATTGATACTATTCACTTGTATTGGATGTGCATTGCTACCTGTCTGTTTCATTTTGGAATTAGAATCTAATGATGAGAACGCACGCGAGTATAGGAAATAAAGAGCTTGCTTTCACTATGGTAGACTTAATTCCTTGAACAAGCATAACAGAAATTCCGATGGAGTCTCCTATTTTGACAATCATAGTTCGATCCACTTAACGTAAGAGAGGTCGCCGTGATATATTGCCACGGCCAGATCCCCGCCAAGGCTGGATAAAACTTAGTGAGGCGAGTTATCGCAGTATTACATCAAATGTGCTGAATGCGAAACAAACTTTGGGTTGAGATCATTCAGAATATCTTTGTATTTGTTGACTTCTACAATTTCTCCATTCTGGATGTGGTGGGTGGGCATGTAAGAAGATCGTGCTGCTCAAGCTCCACCGTTATGCCTTATCGGAAGTGGGCAGCAACATGGACGGCGTGCTTATCCACATGCTGTGGATTTAGAGCTCTGTGTAAGTGTGTACAACCGCTCGCAACTGCAAAAGCGACGATAAATTTTGGTTACATGCTGCATATCAGCTCGCCGGTTTCTAGCTGGTTAGACCTGGTCCAATGTATGTAGCCAGGCCAGCTGAATCACGAAACGGCCTCCATTGCTTAAGTAGCTCGTGACTCTCATACCCGAAACTAATCCAGTGCTGTTTTTGCCTCAGGATGTTGAAACTGCACAGCTTCACTACCATGAAAAAGTCATAAAATGTTTATCAGGGTCGATTATATTCACATTGGTCTCATTTTGCCCCTTTCTAGTTGCTTCTGAATTCATCACGGAGCCTTTGCTGGAGCCTCATCGATCAAATATATACATTACATGGTACAACGTAGCGCCACTCGGTCGCTAGCTTACGTTCAGTGCTGCCTTGAGCTCTTCGATAAGACTTCCCCTCTCCACTCTGCATCTCCGACCTCTTCCAACATCACCTCATCCCATTTCCATTTCATCCATACCATAATACATTTGGGATCCCGCATTCCAAATCCAATTCAAGGTACCCTAGAAACAGGGCCTGAACCCATCAGCTACTGTTCATTCGCCTTACCTGACAACATCATCGTCACCGCCTGCTCGGCATAGCGAACTAACTCTAGAACGACCTCAGTATATCGACCATGGCGTCGACATCAGCTACCAACCCGGATACGCTCGTCGTCCTCAAAATTAACATCGACGGCAGCAACAGAAAATTCAAGCTACCTCTTCGTGATCTCGGAGCTAGCACTCTTCCTGATAAGGTATGACGAGCTCTTCCCAGAAGCCGAGGATGAAGCTGTCAGCCTGATGATTTTGGCTTCAGCTCTTTCGAGACTTTCCTTTCATCTGCACTATATAATCGATACTAACATGTCCTGCCACCGTAGCTTCGATTTCTGCTAAGCATTCCTCCTACTTCCGAAGCCGTTTTCGAGCGTTTCTCCGACAGTGCCGCGGCATTTGTCGTCCTCGACCCGAACAATGCTTCAGTCTATAAGCAGCTTTATCGAGCAGCCAAGGCTAAGCTAAAGCTTAGAATCAAGGTCACCATCAAGGAGAAAGAACCGGTCACACCTAAGCCTGCAACTGTTGAGGACGAGGAAATAAGCCCAGTCAGCCCCATATCGGTTCCCGCTACTGAGCCAACGTATGCGGCTATGCCATTTGAGAGCACCACACAGGCACCATCCGCTGTTGAGCAGCCTCAGTTCTCTGCTTCTGTGAACGAGCTTCAAGGCAGATTCGAAGAATTACTTATCAACCACCACCCAGGAGCTTTCCAAAGCGAGCCCACCCCAATAGCTAGCGCCTACTCATTTGCCAGTCAGTTGAAGAGAGAAATTGCACGACCACAAGTGCCTGAACCTCCAAAGATGACCTGCTGCACTGGCACTGAAACTCCGGTAACCCATGGTTCTGCTGCCCGTGAGAGATGGTTTGCTGAACTTGCTGCTGTTTCTGATCAACGCCAATCTTCCATCCGTGACAGCGCCACTCTTGGACCCTGCACACGAAGCATCTTCTCTGTTTACTGCAATAATTGTTCCGAACCTATCCCAGGCGAGCACTTCCACTGCAGTACCTGTGATGATGGCGACTTCGACCTATGCACAACCTGTGTCAAAGACGGCGTTCTCTGTGGTGGAGAGGATCATTGGATGATCAAGCGTGTTGTACAGAATGGCAGCGTTATTAACAGTACAACTGAGAAACTCCCACCCAAGTCTCTCACCTCCGAATCAAAGACCACTCTTGTTCAGCTTGAGGAGGATGCAGAGGTTGCTACTCGTACTTGCAATGCCTGTATTGCTGGTAAGCCATCTCATCACGACCAACTCAATCGCCGCTAACAATTTCTAGAACTCCCGGAGGCTAGCTTTGTCACTTGCCAATCTTGCGAGGATTACGACCTCTGCATTCCATGCCATCGTTCCGCGAAGCATGGCCATCACCCAAAGCACCCCTTCCTTGCCGCAGTTGACAATACAAACCTCGACGTGGTTTCTAAGGCAATGCTCGGCCCAGGCCGGAACACTGGACACAATGCCATTTGTGATGGATGTGATAAGGTATGTAATCTGTCTATAAATCCTCTCAACTTCAGCTAAACGTTACAAGTACATTTACGGTGTTCGCAACAAATGTCTTGATTGCCCAGACTGGGATTACTGCTCAGCCTGCATTGTTAATGCCAGTTTCATCCACCCACGCCATAGATTTGTACCCATCTACGAGCCTCTCAACGATCTCACCAGTTTGTCAGCTTCATTCAGCAGCAAAGCTCGCCACCACGGTATCTACTGCGACGGACCACTTTGCACTCAGAGCAACGGCTCTCAGTCATATATCAAGGGCGACCGATATAAGTGTGCTGTTTGCCACGACACCGACTTCTGTGCTAGTTGTGAAGCCAATCCATCAAACCCACACAACAAGACACATCCTCTCATCAAATTCAAGACTCCTGTTCGCAATGTGTCCGTCACTACTTTAGGAGATCATGAGGATGGTAGACCTATGCCAGTAATGGGCGACCATCAATCCCGTACCACCTCTAAGTCTACCGAAACAACCCCAGCAAAGTCTGCCAATGCTGCAACTCAAGTCCAAACTATTGCCGAGGTCATGCCTACAGATGCAGTCAAGTCTGAGGACACTCCCACTATTAAGGAGGAGGCCAAAGAACTTCCAGCTGCGGTTGTCGATGAGGCCCCCGTCGAAGAGGAGCTTGTTGCCCACTTTGTTAGTGACGCCATTCCTGACGGAACCGTCCTTCCTGCAAGCTGCGTCTTTGAGCAGACTTGGTATCTTAAGAACGGTGGTAACAATCCATGGCCTGCCGGATGCACTGTCAAGTTTGTTGGTGGTGACAACATGTGTGCTGTGGATCCTGAGCACCCGGCTAGTGTTCATGAGCTTGTTTCTGCTGCCGAGAGCACAACTTGCTACAGCGAGGTAGCTCCTGGACAACAACACGGCTTTACTGTCTTGATGAGAACCCCGGCCCGTGCTGGAAACTTTATTTCTTACTGGCGTCTCACTGGTCCAGACGGCAATAAATTTGGACATAGACTCTGGTGCGACGTTAACGTCAAGCCACTTCCAGTCGTCAAGGATGTATCGAAGGATACTGCGGAGAAGGTTGAGAGAAAATCCGAGTCCGAAGGTAGTCAGATGATCTTCCCTAAGCTTGAGAAGGAATCTCCATCCACAAGCGTGCATGAAGCAACTGACGCTACCCGAGACGTCCATCAAGATGCCGACGAGTTTGATGACTTTGTCGATGAACCATTGGAGGATGAATCTGATGATGGTTTCATGACTGATGAGGAGTACGATATTCTAGATGCTTCCGATGAGGAGTATCTTGCGGAGCAGGAGAAGATTGCTAAGAAGTAGGCTGTCTCGGTGCGTATATTGATTAGGAGCGACCGGTTGGCCGGAGTATCTCAGGCGTAAGATTGTTAAATTGGATAAGCGGTTGGGAGGGGTTCTTTACGCTTTATATTACGTTCATTACTTTTCCTATCGCATGTGTGTAATCGTTTTTTCTGGCGTTTGGCCTCTATATTCAGCTCAACACACAAGCTGCAAAACCTCTTACTATTTTTCAGCTGGCCCGCTTTGCCACGGAGAGAGTTGGAACAAAACAGCTTTCGGATAATTCTCCGAAACTTGCTATTAGGTGGTCTATTAGGAGTAATGGATATGAATAGTAACATCAAAGTAAAGTTCTGTGACTGATCTTTTTGCAAAGTGAAGTAACATTGTTATTGAGAATGATTCAATCTAGAAGGATCGCTCAACAGCTCATAGTGCAACGTTGTATTACACTACTCTACACATTCTTAAACTACTCTAGGAAATTTCCCTCTAACATCTATCCCAGCGTCGCACACCGTTATGCGAGACCAACCTATAGTTCAGCAATCATGACTTTTCCTCGGAAGGTCTGCGAGATGGCTAGTAAGATGTCACTTTCTTTAACTGTTTCTCTTGTGAGGGCTACTTTAGCAGTAAGAAAATGGCCGCATTTGATCATATTATAGATTCTTTCAAGCATTAGTCGCCGTTATGGCTATCCCCTCCCTGCTTGATCGGGATTATCAAAGTCTCTTCAAAATCCGGAGCACTTGGGGGGAAGTTTCGTCCAAGGATGAGCATAGCTCTAAGTCTTGAAGATGCTCAAAGAGGATATGTTGGTCCGGAAGCTACGCCGTTCGAGGAGAGAATGGCCATGCGTGTAGAGTAGGCTTCTCGAACTTCCTCTCGGTGGGCGGCAACCCAGTGTCCAGGCACCAGCGTACCGTCGCCGGCTTCCGTCTCTCGTCTCGGTTGATGTCAAAAGATATAAACCTCAACTAATAGTGAATGAAACCTCCTGAAGCATCATCCGTTCATAGTAACGATCCAATACGTTTGGGTCCATTAGCCCAGAAACATAAGCAGAACCAACTATTCTGTAGTAATCTGCATAGCGACGCAGAATTAAGGGAGCAGTGCTTCCAAAGATGAAGGTTATGATGTCGCCCACCTCGATTTGGGGCACACCGATGCCAACAAAACCAGCCTCTGAAGTCATGACCTTGCGACCTAAGAGTTTACCCCTGAGCATTGTCGAAAGACGAGCGAAAAGACGGCTGTACTTGTCACCTCCGACCGCACTGGCGATTTCAGGAGATAACGCTTCACGACCCATTAGCTTAGCCCATACTCTCTCATCTTCCAAGCCTGGAAATAGCTCCCCAGTCTCGACTGTACTTTTCGTAAATGTTTGCAACACTGTCTCTTCGTACTTCAATCCAATTAATGGTTTTAGTGAATGGTGCTGCGGTATTGAACGATCTATCGCCTCCAATAACGATTCCTCCACATCTCTAAGGAATGGAACTATTTCTTCAATGTTGCCGAACTTGTCGGGAGTGGTAATCACATTGTCGACAACATCGAAGATGACCCCTTGAAGCACCAGGACACTTTGATCGAGCTCGAACGGATTTCTACTCTGTTTTCGCCATGGTTCTCTGCCCTGGATCGTCCTATGGTCACGCCAGCCTCGAATGGGCTGTGATGCAAAGTCAGGTACCCATGACGGAAATCCATTATCAATACCGTGGAAATTGAATATTGGTAATAGCTCTGACAAAGTCCGCTCTGTATGCTGCTTCCATAGCAGGTAGCCTACTTTTTGATAGATTTTCATAGGCTCCAACACGTAGTCAAGGGTTATCTGGTCTCGATCTTGCTGGTCAAGCAATCCCAGCAACCCGTAAATAAAGTCCCGAGGATCTGTTGCTGCTGAGTTCCGAAGGAGATACTGGAAAATGTCACAGAAAGGCAACGCTCTTTTTTGAAGGAACAAGTCCCGGATACGGTGTAATGTGATAGGGTGGATGCCAATATGAGCGTTACTCTCATCGAGCGAACTAGTAACCTTTTTTCTACAGTCCTCCCATTTTCCCTCAATGCTAGGGTAGTTCCATGATCTTGGAAATGACAGGAAACAACTCAGGAGGTGGCTCCAAGCAATGATCTTACATCCGCAGCAGAAAAAAGGCTCTTTCGTGGCAAGAATAAACTCCTGCCGCACCCATAAACGTTGCCACCATTTCCTCTTGCATAGAACTTGCTTGACGACAACGTCCACCATAATCTCCTCTTCAAATGGCCATCTTCGGGAGATAGTTAGGTCTTCAAGCCGTTCCCGGAAATTCGTCGAGTTCATCATGTCAAACGCGTAATCTGTATATTCAGTCCCTTCGCCTAGCCAAATGATGACATTTCTGGCACTGGAATAAATATCGCCCATCATCTGAACTTGCTGGCCCCTCTCCAGCAGATCTAGTTGGTTGATGCAGACTGCATCGGCCCATATCGTCAAGGGTCTTTGGCCAAGTCGTTGTGCGTGAGATATTTTATTGTTCCTAAGACTCTGTAGACATTTCGCGAGGCTTTCTGGGATTGTAATAGGCAATTGATTCACGATAATTGTTCTGGTGTCATTCATGTCGCCCCAGACGTAGGACAGCGCGTCGAAATAGGCAGCTCGACTATCGAGCGATATAATATTCATGGAACATTTCACCGGACTCTCATCGTGGCCCTCACAGAGGACCAGGACCCTAACCTCTCTCCTCTGATGATTCAGTGAAAGATCCTCATAAAGATTACGTTTGGTACCAGATAGTGCCATCGGAATTGGCAGATCGCAATTCATTATATTCCAGTCGATAGTGGATTTGTAGAATAAAATACCAAAAAGGTGACGAAGCCAATTTCTTTTGCTCTGGTCGGAGAAAGTCAAACGTCGCAGCCACACATTTCGCAGCCACGGATTTTATTACAATGAAATCTTACCCAAGACTATTATAGCGACGACGCTGTCGACCAGGAGCCTTGATCGCTTGATTAGAGTAGATATCAGCATCGTAATAAAACTCGAAAATCCACATCTAATCGTTCTATGAGTTTAAAGGCAAATAGAGCTTGACGAGTAATGCCGCGGATCAGGAGGTCTTAATACATTATAATAAGACGCGTTCTATAATTCAGGTAGGCGAAGACGACGTGATGGTAGTTTTCGGAATTAATAGTCTAGCAATATTCAAGGGAGAGGCATATAATAGAATTAAAGCAAAAATAAATAAATACATTACTGTTGTTCGCAAATTTTCAGGCGCTTAAATTTCGAAGTACCTAACTATTGTTTGTCTCGTAACAGAGTGCGTCTCGGGACGCAGGGACAGACATTAGGCCTCTATGTCTAATCTACTAGTTGTTATTAGTTTCAATTATGATTCCGCAGATGACCTCGAGATTCTTTGTATCTTCGTCAGGGATAGGGTTGGCGATATCCCCGATTTGAATTGTATTCATTTATCGTTCCAACCTTCATTCATCATGGAAACCATTTGGTTTGAAAGATCCGGCACAAAGCCTTAAACCAGTATAAATTGGTTCCCGCAAATGGATAAGGTTGAACATACCAACCAAATAAACACACGAAGGTAGGGGGGAGCATACTGAATTCGTACCGAAGAGGGAAATAATGCAGCGTGAGATGGTAACTTGTACGGCATAGTAAATATACATCAAACAGTCTGGCTCCTGTAGAATCAGGGAAGGCGAAATCATTGCTGTAGGCAAGAAATATCAGTGGACATGGATGGTGCAGTGTACAATTTGGATCTAAGCTTTTCGAGGGTCTTTACTCATTTCCAACTACTAATATATCCTCACAACTTGGATCCCACTAATGTTCCCCCATCCAATGCAATCGTAGCACCGTTGACGTACGAGCCTGCTCTACTACTCAAAAACAAACATGCACCCGCCACATCCTGTGGACTCCCAATTCTCCCCAGTGGAATCCCGCTCTTGATCACATCCCCAAAATCCCTCAATGTAGCAGCCATCATCTTGCTCTCAAATGGCCCACAAGCTAAAGTGTTACTCGTGATGTTTCTTTTCCCTAAGTGGCTGGCTAGTGTCCTACTCAGATGGTGCAAACCGGCTTTACTAGCACTGTATGAGAAGGTTTCGAGAGAGGGAACTCGGAGACCGTCTACGGAGCCAATATTGATAATCCGTGCAGGGTCAGCTGGGGTTGCAGCCGCTTCCAAGAGGGGAGTAACCAGTTGCGTTATGGAGAAGACTCGGGTGAGGTTTAGGGTTAGCACACGAGCCCAGGCGGCGTCGGGAAACTCGTCAAAGGGCGCTCCCCAATTACTACCGGAGTTATTGATGAGGATATGAAGCTTTGATTCACGTTTTTTGAGCTCGTTGACCATCTTTACACAGTCCTCGTGCTTGTAGAAATCGGCTGGGATAGAGTAGGCGGTGCCTTTGCCTATGGGGCATTTTCTGGTTAGTTTCTGTAACTGAATGGAGTTTGAAGGAAAAGAGATCTCTTGGATAGGGATAAGGATAGAAATACCGAGTGCATTCAGCTCCTGGCATGCTTTTTCGCACGCTTTCGCATCTCGTGATGAAATGTATACTTTTGCTCCGTTTGTGACAAATCCTTCTGAAATCATCCTCCCAATGCCTTTTGCGCCCCCGGTGACCAAAACCACCTTCCCCTGGTGTAATTGTAAGCTTTCTATAAGCTAAATGGGGGAGGACGGAGGATTTACTTTCACGTTAAACAGGCTGGCGGCATCCATCTTGGAGTTGTATATAGTGGGGAGAGTTGTGGGAATATAGAGTATGTTATGGAATATGTGAGAGACTCTAGCAAGTCATACACACAGATTTGTTATTAAATGTTGAATATGATGCTGCACGGAAAATTAGAGAAGTTTTGTTGAAAGGTAGAAGGATGATGTGTAAGAACGCCAGGTTCCCCGAACTTATCATGCCGAGGCACGATACAGGCGGAGACAAGCTGATCCCTGTATATAAATACTAAAAATGCCAAGATTGTAAGCTCTCCTAGTACGTTAAAAATGGTGGGTCGAATCAATGTGACTTCAGAGTTCATGTCAAATGTAGTGTTGAAAGAATAGTAAGGAAATAGGCAAGCTGAAATTGTTAAATGCTCCTCATTAATATAACTACATCTTGAACATGACCGATCCAATAGACAAACCTACTGATGCACGCGCCCAGCTCAGTGCGCATTTCTCATCGAGAGATATCTCTGCTCACCCGGAGGGATGGGATGAGCTCTGGGTCAATGGATTTATTCCATGGGACAAAGGATTCCCCAGTCCGGCACTGGTCGATCTACTTGAAGAACGTAAAGACCTATTACCTTCAAAGCAGGGGCGTAAGAAAGCTTTGATTCCAGGATGCGGCAAGGGATACGATGCTTTATTGCTGAGTGCTTATGGCTATGACGCTTATGGTCTTGATTTTTCAACCAACGCGCTGGAGAGTGCTAGGAAAGTTGAAACGGAAATGGATGGTAAGGGAATTTATGAAACCAAAGAGGGGGAGACGAAGGGGAATGTGGTTTGGGTTGCAGGGGACTTTTTCAAAGATGAATTTTTGAGAGTGGTAGAGGGAGAAGCAAAGTTCGATTTGATATATGACTATACGGTAAAGTACCCTGCATAATCTAGGGTAATACTCTGATACTTCGTAGTTCTTGTCCGCACTTCCTCCTTCACTCAGACCAACTTGGGCAAGTCGTTTGGTGGAGCTGCTAGCTCCTGGTGGTCGACTAATTTGCATAGAGGTACGTCTATTGTGAGATGACTGTAGACGTTTTCTCAAATTTTACCTCGAACCAGGAACACTGACATAGCCTTTACATAGTTTCCTACATATAAGCCACCCTCAAGTGGAGGTCCACCATGGGCACTTCCTCCTAAGATCTACATGGCTCATCTGCCCCGCCCTGGCAAAGATTTGCCATATACAGCGGATGGAGAGTTGTTGGAATCGGAGATCGGCGACATGACTGAAAGAGGGTTGCAACGGATAGAGCATTTTCAGCCAAAGAGAACTCACGAGATTGGCTATGCTGAGAATGGGACCGTGACCGATTGGATAAGTGTCTGGTCACATAGAGTTTAAGATCGATTAGTATCTGCCTGTAGACAGAAATTTCACTCAGAAAAACTAATCAAGGAGACTTTCGTAGTGAATTGTAGTGCTCACCCAAGCCGAATCCGTGTCGATAGTATGCTAATGTAATCTGTTCTGGGTCTTTAGACCCTGGGTCGATAGTTTCAGGTTCGCCATTTTGTATAACACAAATCTGAATATTGTATGCCTTTGCCAAAGCAAGAAGCTCAAGATGTCCTCCCCACTCAGCAGTGTCCCGAATCTTTTCGACGTACTGATCCAGAGGTTCATCCAGCCACGCAACAAATTCATCTGGATGACCTTCCATATATCTAGCAGCAGCGTGCCGCAATAATTTGTACTGTTGATCCTGATTTATAGCTTCTGAACCAGCACCGATTGGTATTCCAACCTGCGAGAGCTGATCCGCAACTGCAGAAAATAGACAATGGCCATCAGGTCGTATTGGCTTTTCTATCAACTCCCTAGCTTTAAACTGTTCAATCATCTTCTTGCGCTCGATATCTTTTGGGTTTGGTTGGTTGGCTGCCTCCTTTTTCGCTTCTTCAACCACTGCCTCTTGCTCTGCCGCTCGTCGTGCCTGTCGCTCCTTTTGTCGATTTCGTTTCTTTGGCTGACTATCTTCGGATGGCAGGGGTTCGGAGATGTGACTCGTCTCAAGTGACTTGACGACTTCGTTCATAGAGGGGGCGGGGTTGGAGCTAGCAGACTCCCCGTCGATATCTGACACATCTTCAGCATCTGGTGTGGCTTCACCGAGTGATTCTGCTAATTCTGCTTCGTGTTTCTCCTTAAGCTGTCGCTCTAGCTCTTCGCATTCAGAGTTGACACCTTTTCTCGTTTTCTTCGACGCGCCTTTCTTCTTTTGCATTATGCGCGACTGTAAATCTTTTTGCTCCTTACGATGCCTACTACGGATGTCTTCAAGAGACTCCATTTTGCTAACCGTGTAGAATTTGATCTGGGAGTCGACAGTTGGAGTGCATAGATGTCCGTTAATTCGCTACGAGCAGTAAACAGCTTCAGTTGTTGTGTTTGCCATCTCTACCTAATGTCATTGTCATTTTGCTAGTTTCCATTTTAACTTCAAGTCCCGCCTATTCGGTTCGTCCCGGTGTCGCCTATTTAGCCAATTAAGGCATTTTGTTTATTCCCCCCCTTCTCCTAACTTGCCCGTGCCGAATAACCGATCCAGGTTAGGATTACTATACGGAGGCGACAAAGTGGGATGCTCCAACTGTTAACTTAGCGTAAGTCCAGGATCCTCAGTATGGATACATACTTCCGTGTAATGGCAATGTCTTATATCGCCTTTCCTTGTTATCTTTATTTTCCAAATAAGCCTGTTGGCGTCATCCATTAGCGATTTTCCCTATATATTCATTTCTGAAGCAATTCCTTGGTATCTTTTGTTCCTGCATTGCCTAGAGCGCCACTTGACTTATGATGTGAGGATGGTTCATGACGTTGAGAAACCAGACTTACCCCATGCCACTCAAGATGGCCCTGACAAAGCACCAAAATCTCCAAAGGAGCAAGAACAAACCCTCGGACAAGCGAAAAGAGATTCAGGGTCAAGTGATATTCATTCTTCGATTGATACTATAAATCCTGGTCCTGTAGAAGGTGAGGTGCAACCTCCTCGGGGGTCAAACTCAAGAGCTTCTTCAACGAGGTCTCGTGCCTTGTCTATAGTACCACGTCCACAACGTCGGGGGCTACTAGGGAGGCTGGCATTTATACCAGAAGTAGATCAACCACATCATTATAAAAACAAGACAAAATGGCTCATAACTGCAATTACTGCTTGCTCGGCAACAGCAGCACCTCTTGGAAGTGCAATCTTCTTCCGTAAGTTGAATTTCTAGGATTTATAGAAAAACTATAAAATTTTAACATCCTCTTTTCAGCGGCATTGCCTCAGCTATCAGCAGACTTTAACGTCACACCAACCATTGGCAATCTCACCGTTGCGCTCTATATGCTAAGCATGTCAATTTTCCCACTCTGGTGGTCTTCATTTTCTGAAACTCTAGGGCGGCGAACCATTTACTTGGTGTCGTTTGCTCTATTTACAATTTGGAATATTGCTGCTGCGCTTTCTACCTCAATAGGAATGCTGATTGTAATGCGTGTACTTGGAGGTGGAGCAGCAGCTTCGGTTCAAGCTGTAGGAGCGGGCACCATTGCTGATATTTGGGAGCCAAAAGAGCGTGGTCGTGCTATGGGGATATTCTATCTTGGACCTCTGATGGGACCTCTACTGGCTCCTATTATCGGAGGTCTATTATCTGAGGCATGGGGCTGGAGAAGCACACAGTGGTTTCAGGCTATTTATGGAGGAGTATTATTTATTGTATTAACATTTTGTCTCCCTGAGACATTGGAAAGAAGAAAGCCCCTTGTCCCGCCGCAAGGAGTGATGGATGGAAATCCTGATGGCCGGCCACCCTTGAGCCGTGTATCGACCACAAAATCAGTTCGAGATAACACAAAAAAAGCTATGAAGGTTTTTAAAAGATGCATCATCGACCCCCTAAGCGTATTGGGATATCTTCGATTCCCAGCTGTATGCACCACAGTCTATATCTCTAGCGTCGCTTTTGGTTGTTTGTACATTCTCAATGTATCTTTACAAAAGACCTTCTCCGAACCACCGTATAGTTTTTCAGTGTCCATCGTGGGACTTCTCTACATACCACCTTCCGCTGGATATGTAGTTGCTTCCATTTTTGGAGGCCGATGGAGTGATTCGATCATGCATAGAGAAGCTCGGGCGGCTGGCCGCTTCGATGAAAATGGCAAACTGATTCTTCAGCCTGAAGATAGATTGAGAGAAAATGCATGGCTTGGAGCAATTATCTTCCCGGGTGCTCTCATCTGGTATGGTTGGTCTGCGGACAAAGGGATTCACTTCATGGTGCCAATGGTTGCCAACTTCTTCTTCGGTCTCGGTTCTATGATTATCTTCGCGACCTCCACGACTATGCTAACAGAGTTCTTGTCAAAGCGAAGTAGCAGTGGCGTTGCTGTCAACAACTTTGTGAGGAATATATTCAGTTGCGTGGGAGGTATTGTCGCAGAGCCAATCATATCGGCCATTGGAGACGGTTGGCTGTTCACGATCTTAGGTATTTGGGCGTGGATAAGCAGTGTAATTGTCATCTGGGCAATGAGAAAGTATGGTCCGAAGTGGCGAGCTGATATGAACAATAATTTGACTTATAGATGAGCTATAGATGAGCTTATCTTTCAAATACAATTGGTAATATTATCTTGCATTTTGATATCCCATTTGCTATCTGATGTAGAGACCGAAGGATGGTTGGTTTTTTGTGTTTGTTTTAACAGCGCAGGATCTATTGCTGCTATCGTTTTCAAGTCTGCGTCGAGCCAGACTTGCAACGCTGGTGCGAACTGTACAATAGCCAATTTTTTGCCTTCTTTGGCAAGCTCTTCAGGAGTACCCTCGTGGAACTCTAGTTTGCGCTTCAATACTGCTGCATCCTTAACAGACCAGGTCATTTGTCGGTCGCGATTTGGTGCGCGTCCGATAAGCTCTTTCCATGCTTTGGCAATGTTAAATTCGCGTTGGCACTGCTTCAGCAATCCTTTGACTACCAAGTTAATTGACCACGGTGCTTTGAAGGATGATTCGCCCTCATAGTGTTCAGCGATGTGACTTAGTCGACCTATCATAAACATAACGAGTTAGTTGTGTGCCCAAAATGCAGAGGAGATGCACAAGAGATGAGAACATACCTTCCCATGTAAATGAACAGGCTCCACAATATCCGCAGCCCCATGCGGCTTTCTGGACAGCTGGATGTTGCCAACTTTTCCAGCGACTGGCAGTTTCTGATAGAGCATGAACTTGTTGAAGGTGCTGTTTCAATTTATCTTCTCTTGTCCAAGTCTTGTTGGCCATTGGTTTGACGGTACACCGATTAATTTTATGTTCTCGTACCAAGTGAGCAACCATTTCACCACGATGTGTCCGTGTATGGTCGCAAAAGGCACATGTCCACCCTAAATCTGTTTGTACGGCTGGATCACCTAGCATACAGGTCCAATATGTTTGTGGGTCATGTTGGGAATCTTCGTGTCGCTTCCATTCCCATTTCCGGGAGAATGAAGACGGACACGCTGTGCATCGATATATGGCAGGACCCTTTTCAGCTTTAGGTAGAGGTTTATTTAGTGCCTTCGCTTGTCCAGAATCAGTATGAGTGGCTGTAGGGATGTTTAATTCTAAATGAGATGTGGCATATGGGCGGGAAACATCCTCCTCTGGAATCGAATTGATGTCGAAGGAAGAAGAATGTTTGTGGCGACTTGATGCTTTCGAGGATCGCCTGGAGAAGGAAGATTGTTCTGTTTTCGGAGCAAGACTCTGATCTTCGTTATTATCAAAACAAACATCTGGGAATGAAGCAACAGTAGAAGCAGTGTCCCAAGTCCTTGATGAAGCAAAAGATACGCCAGAGGATCTGTCTGAGTCGCTCATATAAGTCCAATGGCTGTCTAGCACATCCGAAGTGGTTGATTTATGTTGCACGTGAGATAGACCGTCAGTGAAGCTCAGGTCCTGTCGATAATTTTCTAGCGATTGCCATGATTGTATATGCTGTGACATATCATCTGCACTTGCGCAAGGATAAGTTTCATGAAATTGACCGACTGATGGCCAAAAGGGTGTAGCATCGGTGGGTAAAAGATCCATCGGGTCACTGCTGAGAGTATCGAAGTTCAAACTATCTGGAAGTGGAACATTCTCGGCCATAGCGATAGCATTCATCGAACCTTGAGGAAGAATTGAATCTGTCATAACTTCTTCGCTATCTAATACAGTCAGCATAGCAGATATCTGGGGATTTTCGCGAGTTATTATTCACATGTATTGTTCTCCTCTTTTTCCAGCCATGCATCGATTTGCTGTTCGCTCAATCCTTTATCCGCTTGGAGAAAAGCCTTTTCAAGTTTCCCGGGCCGTCTTTGAAAGGTCAAGACCCAATTCCGTAAGGTGCATTCCTGAGCGGGAGTTATTGTATCCATATTTGAGAACCTTACAATTAAAAATGAGTACAATGCTGTGGCCGCTTATCGTAGTAAAGTTTAAGGCAGACCTTGAAGTAAATTATACTGCGGACAGCAGACTATAAATGAAAAAACGAGTGTTCTCAGTCAAGAGTGCGAAAAACCATCAAGTATAAGATTCTAACCATCTGGTACACTTATATAATTGATGTTGATCAGTGCACTAAGGCACCCAGAGGGCGCAAGTCGTTCGTTGACCTCGTTTCAGGTTCATGTTCGCCCTCTGCAAGATTTTTGTGGAAAAACACGCGGGGCATGCAGTAGATCTGTCCAATGTTGGAGGAGCTCTTGCGCCCCTAAAAGACACCATTGGCCAACCTCTATGTAATTGTTTTTCTCAGCCGTATGCTTCTGTTCTGTATTTAGAGTGGGGCATGCCAATATATATCTTGAAACAACCAGGGCATATCAGCCCCTCCCAAGGCTTACACAACATCATCTAACATATCACTGGTTCCTTCTTGAAGTTGAAACATCTGACAGTGAGCAGGAATCGGAGTTGAAACACAAACATTTTTATGACGAAGCTATCTTGGGAAGTGAGCTGAATAATATTGCTATACTGGGATTACTGTACGGTTACCACTCTACTTTCTCCATTAAATCACCACGTTGGTACACAGATTGATTTTCTACTACGGCCGCCACTTTTCCCTAGTAACTCATAGTCGAAAATATTACCAGTTTGACTGTAAAGAGATATCTCGATCGACAAGCACCTGTAGGTTTAAGTATCTCCATAATAGAAGAGGCGCTTTATGTCCGGGTGAACAGCAGATCTGGTCAAAGTCTAAGCGCGAGCCTACGTCTTTTTTAGGGTTTAAAGTGTTTCAAAGAGATAAATAGATACCATGTAAACCATGTGAGGAAATTGATCAGACTACATCTGACGGGTATCTAGGGGGAACCGTACACAACTCTCATATACGCGACCAATAGGTTTCCATCAAGAAAGCTAATTAACCCCGCCAATTGCTCTATTGGAAAACCAGATATCCCATATGCTTACGAAACATCCTCTTTGAAAACTCCAAAGTACTTCTAGAAGCTTTCATGTTTCTTGCCCACAGCTTGTATCTTTGTTGTCATTTTGATAGCCGCGAGCACAAGTTCCCCGATTCCCTATCCTCGATGACGTTTGGAATGCGACATGTTTCCATTCAAGTAGAACACCATGTATCAGAAGCCATCAGAAGGAAGCTTTGGGTTCTGAGGCTGAAGGCTATCACCCGCCAAAGGCCGAGTAGCTTAAGGGGGGTTGTATATGTCTAGTATATACTCACGAAATAGATGGGACCGGAATGCTATCCCTTGGCACTAGAGGCTGTGGGCCAGCCCTAAAATGAGATGATGCCTAAATACGGCCAAGTCGAGTTAACTTGCACTCTCTTACCTACCAGAGAAACATTTTGAGACTCAGGTTCCATTACCCCTTTTCCTAAGCGAACATAGTTGGTTGCCAAGGAAGTAGGCAAGTTCTTGAACAAGTTAAGATATCTTTCCGCCTATTCAACGATAACTTCTAAACGGGAAAAACTCTTGTCTTCCTTTAGCCTATACTCGTAAATTTCACCATTATTACCACGCATTGTGCGTAGTTTGGAGTTATAGTCAGAGCACTATTTGTTACATTGCCAAGTCTACTTTTCATGGTCAAACATGGTCAGATTAAATGTCACGATTTGGTTTAGACACGAAGAGTCCAGCCCCCTCAGCAAAATACACATGGATGAGTGCAGATTTATGGCTGCGGCAAACTAAGGTGACTATAACAAAGAGCGATGTATCTTTTTTACAAGAATAATTCAAGGGAGCACTCGAATTCTGATAAACCTATCGAACTCGATGTTTGTAACAAAAGCTATCATCAACTTCGCCCAAGACCGTTTAATCGATGGACTACTAAACTTTCTTTGGCAGACTAAGGTTGAGAATCAAGCCTGTAAGCTGGTTCTTTGGTATTACCCTCCTTTCCTAGGATATCCCATGGTGAGAAAGGGTGAAGTAAGTATACTACCCTGGATGATTACATTCAGTGATCAAGACGAAAACTGGATGCTTGCCTAACACTCCAATATTACAGCTCCATTCAATAAATTGGAGATTGTATTTAATTTTACGTCCTCTTTCTGCGGTGCCTGGATATGAATCAACAGAGTCTTCACGTTACAGAATGCCATAATATGACTGGGAACTAATTCAAAACTGCTGTGGTCATCCGAGTCTTCGTTATTGGGGTTGTCTCTCAAACAATCAATGCCATCATGAAATCTGGTAATGTAGCCTCATCACCACTTCAACGCCAAACGCAATGTATTACTATACAAGAAGCAAGTCTTTCATCCAAATCCACATTATCCTCTGGAGCTATTCCCGCTCCTGAGTTCTGGCCTAACAGGCGCACTACTACTAATACTCCCACTGCGACTTCCACTGACAGAGCCTTCCTCGGCACTCCTCTCCAAGAAACCTGCCCAAAGTTCGCCAACAGATTCTTTATTACTAGTGGACTCGTTGAAAAATTCTGATGACAATGATGGCGTGCTGGGTGTACGGAAGAATGGAGAACTAGGGAGCCTTAAACTACCACCTGATGTGCCCGGCCTTGCAAGGCCAGCTTGCTCTCTTTGCTCGTCGGTCCAGTTCAACAGTGCTGCAATTAGTTGCAGGATCTGGAACTTCTTCGGATCTGAGCGGTCTAGCGCAAGGAAATGTAAGAAGTGATTGGTGACGATTTGTCTACCACTTGTTAGCCAAGGCTGATTAATTCCAAGAGACTTCTTACCTATCTATGTTGTCTTCTGGCTTTGCCTTTTTGAGGAATCGCAAAGCTTTGGTAAGGTGATCATTAAGGATTATTGCTTCGTGTCGTAGCTTTCCCACCTGTAAACTCTTTTCTTTCACTTCTTTCTCGAAAGGGGCAAGTCGTTCAACCTCGGCCTGTAGTTTCTCTCTTGAGCCGGTCGCCTCTGTAGCTTTGGTATCCGACTCTGAGACTAATTGTTTAAGGGTGCGAATTTGCTCTTCATATGATTCCACCATTTCACGAAGTTCCTGTTTACGGGCTTCCTGCAACTCACGAAGAGCAATCTGGAGCCCATCAACTGTTTGTGACTGAGTGTCTCTTTCAATCATCGCAGCCTCGTATGCCTCTTTTTGGGCTGAAAACTGCTCTTCAATATCCGCAATTCTCTCTTTCAGACCTTCGCGTACTGAACGTTCTTCCATTGCTAGCACCTCCCAGTCGCCCATTGCTTCCCTAGCTGCTTCCGCCTCATCTCGCAACTGTGCGGTTTGTTGGATTAAATCTTCCCTTTCTGAAACCCAATTTTGTTGTGAGAGATTGTGACGATTCCTTAAGCTGGATAAGTCTTTCGAAGACTCATTTGATTCAGCTTCCAGTTGCTTTACGTCAGCTTCTAAGCTTTGTATTCGTTTTTGGAGACCTTCATTGTCTGCTTTTAGCTCGTCGATTTCCTCCTGTGCTTCCGCTAATTCCTGCTTATCTGCTTTCAGTCGTTCTCCCAAGGTCGCTTTGATAGTCCCAACTCGGCCAAGTAGGTTCTGGTATTGTTGCTCTGCCTGCTTCCTTGCGGTTTCGCTCTCGTCAAGTTCTTCCCTGAGACTCGAAACCTCAGCCAGCTGATTCTTAAGCAGTAACACCTCCTCAGCATGTTTTTCATCAATTGTTGATAATTCCTCCGAGTGCCGACTCTCAATAGTGGAAATTTCTGCTGGGTGTTTTCCCTGGATGTCTTCTAGCGACTTGCGCAGTTGCTCAACTTCTGCACGTAAAGCCTCTCGTTCCCGCGACATCGTTTCCAAGCGATCGCTGGTATCGGTAGTATACGATGAATTTGGTCCGGTATCCTCGTCCCTAACCTCTGGTACTTTTGTCCGGGATACCAGCGATGGCGTGAGAGGTTCAGGCGCGTGGCCATTGCCTGCAGGATTTGATTGATGACCATTTGTAACTGGCTTTGATAAATCAGGGAATTGACTGTCATTTGGGGTATTCTATCTGTCATTAGAGACCGAGCTCGCAATTCGTCAATGAACAGGTGTCACTCGTACCACATCCGATTCTAGATCTTCTACCCCCTCTTCGTCGCCATTCTCTGCAGGCACTTCCTTTGCGCCATCCTGAGCTTTTGCGGCCTCGCCATTAGTGCGCAGAGATTTGGTGCTCTTTTTCTTTTTGTTATTCTTCTTCTTGGGGGCTAATTATGGGTCAGTTTCTTGAGCATTTTGCAACAACTTTCGAAGAGAAATAAAGCAGAGACATACCTATAGAGGAGGGCTCCGGGTGAGTGACTGGTGGCATGATGGGCTGAATAGTTACGATATGAAGACACTGGAGGTGCGAGGCGGAGGTGCGACTTACGGAATTGAGGTGGTTACTCGTCCGTTAGTCCCTCTGGCTTGGCGTTGTCAGCCGTGCCTTGGAGCTTCAGTGCTTCCCCACACTAGCAAGAACAAGGTATAGACGCACAATATATATCAAGCTTGCCGTGTAGTTTAGAGGTCGAGAGGTCATCTGGAGAAAGATGTAGGTTACAGGAGAGGAGGGAAGATAGTTGAAGACACCAACACGAGTCCATATTGGCAGCATGGATTGTATTGACTAGCAGAGGATAAATGCTGGCCAGTTCTCATCATGAAACTTTTCATATATTTGGGGACAAGGCTCTTATCTTTGTTTCAACTATTACTTTTTTTAATGACCCACGACGCCAATTGGCAGTGTGGAAAATGGTGGTAACCACAAGACTCGTCACAATTTAATGCTCCTTCAGTGAGCCAGACAGGAGATAGGCTCATGGCGAGAGAAAACAAACACATACGAGTGCCCATGCTCCCAAAGTAAGAATGGAGAATTACGGAAAACTGATCAGACTTCCATGAATACAAAAGATGACTTCAGTCCCGTAATCCCTATTGGACTTCCCTCGCCTCCTATAAATGCTTTTAACTACCTAGACTTATTGTCTCAAGCTTACTTTTCTCCTCCAATTCAGTATGTACGCACTAAGCGAACCCGACGCACTCATAGAGCAAAAGCTCGAGCAAGCGGCAGGATTATAAAAGGCGTTTGATCGTTCTGGCCTGCCCGGGAATGTGATGAAGCTATAGAACCTGTGGGTATTGATGCCACAGATTTCCTGACTGGAAGCGTTCTACATGGGTATGTTGGGTGGCAGTTCAATAAATATGAGGAGAAAAGAAAAAAGGGAAAAAACTTGAAGCTCTTGGAGAGTTTTGTAGGCCTCGCCTAGCGTAACGCACGGCCCAGCTATTGCCATGTGACCAGGCGACTTAAGATCACGTGCCGAACGTAAGTGTTCGCGTCAACTTCCTGTGATCTGCGCAACACATTATCAAACATCAACTCACCTCTCTAGACATAGAGACAGTTTAGTCTCTATTACCCAATACATGGCTTCGAAATACTCAACTAATTCATCACTACCCAGGAACATTATAAGGCCCGGGTCAACAACCAAGAAGACGAAATCCGCCACCCCTTTATCTAGTCAAGCTTCTACTTTGAAACGAAAGTTCACGCCTTCGGTTAAAGAAGATGATGACCATGAGAAAGAGATAAAATCTAAGCGTGTCAAGAAATTGGCGGGTGAAGAGAAGCGAGTGAGACGATTTCGGGCCAAGGCTCCTGGAGCGTATCTTGAAAGGCTTGTAAGAGTCCAGACGCAGCGTATGTTCTTAATCGACAGGAGGCGAAGCGACCAAGAGCTTGAGGAGGTGTTTGATATTGCCGGAAGTACTGGCAACGTAAGTCGAAACATTTTTTGCACTATCTAGTAATCCCCCAGGGCCGAAAGTTTCAGATCTTGAGAACTCTCCTCCTATTTCTTTGAAATCTTAAATGTCGAGAATGCATAGAAATTCTTATATTTCACAGATCTACCAAGTCACCGTGAATAACGTCCCCACTTGTACTTGTCCGGATGCGAAAAAAGGTAACCAATGCAAACACATTGTCTATGTAGGTTATCCTACATACCTTTACCCCCAACCATTCATACTTACCCACGGAAAGGTTTTGGTCAATGTTCTCAAAGCTCGGGAAGATCTAGCCTATCAACTAGCCTTTCTCACGACGGAACTCATCGAGATATTCGATAACGCACCTTCAACCCCCCAATCATACGGTAACGCGCCTCCTATCTCGACTGACGTATGTGGTTCTCGAAAGCCTATCGAAGGTGACTGCCCAGTTTGCGTTATGGAGTTTGAGGAAGGTGAAGATATTGTATGGTGTAGAGCAGCGTGCGGTAACAATATCCATCAACAATGCTTCGAGCAGTGGGCGAAATCAAAGGCCGGGCAGGTGAAGTGTGTTTATTGCCGTACACCTTGGAAAGGTGATGAAGATAGCCTCAAGCGGATCTCCACAGTGGGAAATCGCACCGTAAATCATGTGAGTAGACCGAGCTATGAACGGGGCATAGATGATGCAGTTGTTTCGAGCCGTGGATCGGTTCAACCATTTACCTCTTGACTTTGAGTAGTTGTTTGATGCTGACAAAAGTACTATTATAGGAAGGCTACGTAAATATTGCTAGTCAACTTGGCCTCTCTGGCCACCGAGACATGAGCACTTATCATCCGTACTGGGTTGCCAGACAAGTTATTGGTAGTAGACAGGGCGACTAATATGAGAAGATATTCATTATTTACTTAATATCTGGAAATCGCTCATTTACGAAGGTACTTAGTCGGTGATGGTTGGAGTTTAGGACCAATTCCCCATTTGCTTGTGCATTGATTCTACGACGTGCCGAACAAGATTATGGACGGTGCCATACCACATAAAACATTTCATTTTAGATTACCTCAGTGTGAAATATCTGAAGACAATGATTTGGCTGCAATTCCTACTTTTCAAATGTGCTTATTAGAGTGAGACCCTGATAGATCACTGCCATATTCCTTATTTGATTTGTTATTTGCTTAGACAATCTTCCCTTTATTAACTACAAATCCCTCTAAAGCAGCTATTGCAGCCCAAAGCCTGTTTTCTGCCTCTGGGAAAACCAAGCTCCTAGGGCTATAGAAAACCTCATCAGCGACCTCCTCTTGATGTCTAGGCAGACAATGCATAAACTTCCACCCCTCCTTAGCACCACTTCGCTTAGCCAACTCATTAGTGATCTGGTAGCCGGCAAAATCCTTGATGCGTTTCGCGCTTTCTTCTTCTTGCCCCATGGAAATCCAGGTATCTGTGACGAGAATATCAGCGTCCTTAATGGCTTCTTCTGGAACGTGTGTTTGTATGAGTGTTCCAGGAGACTTCACTCCTTTGGTGGAAGATTGAATGATCTGAAGCATAGATTCTGGAATAGTATAGCCTTTAGGGGAGGCAACGGATATGTTAACTCCAAGTTTCAAAGCTCCAATTGCTAGATCGAAGAGTACATTGTTTGAATCTCCCACCCAGGCGATCTTCAAGCCTTCAAGACCAAGGAGCGAGCGTGATGTTGAAGGAAAAGCCTGGTGGATGGTAAGAAAGTCGGCAATAGTCTGTAGAGGATGGTAGTCATTGGACAGGGCATTAATGACTGGAACTGAGGAGTGCTTTGCTAGGTCTGCAACGTCTGAATGTGGGCCGACGCGAGCAACCATGCAGGATGTCATGGAGGAAATTACAAGCGATGTATCGTAGAGTGATTCGTTCACGCCAAGTTGAATATCATCCTTCCCCAAGAACATTGGGTGTCCGCCCATAGTTGTTACTGCGGCTTCTGTCGAGACTCGGGTACGAGTCGAGCGTTTATTAAACCTATGATGGAAGATTAGTGTTTGGCGATGTGGTGCCTTAAATGGAATGTATGTGCGCATACATCATAGCTACGGTTTTGCCATTGAGACTTCCTAAGAGGCTTTTGGGAACTGATCCGGATTTGATAGCTGTCTTATGAGATGAGGCATTGCGAACAAGTGTAGAAAGCTCAGCGGGTGTCAAGTCTGCAATTGAGAGAAAATGGCGAGGCGCAAAGGGCGAAGTTGCTGGCGTCGATGATGTGGAGGAGGCAAAGCTCCTGTTCGAGGGTTTGGAGAGCTGTTGTAGAGCTATTCGCGCAGGACGAAGGGGGGCGGTTGGAGGCATCTTTATGAGCGGCCGATTGATGCAAATCAGAAAAGAGTGAACACAAAGGATTCTGTTATAACGTTGAACTCTGTCTGAATGCTTGATTCTCTCGTAGTATTTTTGACTGATACTATGGTAAAATTTCTCGATTAACTTGAGTCACTCAGGCACCCTGGCTCAGGAAACCAATAATCGGCAATCAACCCCACCCCCATCTCAAAACACCAAGACGCCCCGCCACCGCCTTATCAACACTAGGTGTGGAAGTAGCGCGTCGTTACCTCCAACTTCTCGATTGGATCAGCTGCCTCGAAATCATTCGTCATTACCATCAACTTCAAATACTCCAGCTTGCTACATGAGCTCTACTAGATCTACTAATACTTCATCAATCGAGACCACCCTAGATACTCAATACCGCAGTGTTCGTTCCAAAGTGACAATCGTCGTTCTGGACGATTACGTAGGCCTCCGTCCCGTCGGATACTAGCCAGCTTCCTTTCTATCATGGCCGAACACTCAGAAGCAGTACTGCAAGACAGTACTCACAGGCCTACCACGAGTCAATCGAATCACTCGACTGAATCTCGCGAACGCACGCCATTACTATCTCGGGCTGGTACCACGTCTGAATATGGAGGAGTAGAAATGGATGAGGAGGATCTGGACGAGAACGATCCTTTAATACCATCTCCTGCTACTGCGTCTTTACGGTCTCTACAGAGTTCTCGTGGTTCGAGTAAATCTAAGAAAAACCGCCGACCATGGCCTACCATTTTGGCTGTTACCATGTTAGGAGTCGCTGTCATAACCATCATTCTTGGGGCATTCTTTGCCCCAGCTATTGTTGAAGAGTATGCCAAGGAGTCAATGGTCATTGAGCCCAAAAGCCTATCGATACATGAGATTACACCAACTGGCGTCTCTGCAAGGGTGCAAGCCAGTTTCAAACTGGACGCATCGAAGGTGAAGAACAAGCATGTGCGGAATATCGGTCGCTTTGGCACATGGCTAGCTCGTAAAGTTGAAAGTGAGAAGTCAACGGTAGAGGTATACCTACCTGAGTATGGTAACATCTTAATTGGTACCGCAGTGGTACCTGCCATTACTGTAGATATTAGAAATGGTCATTATACGATAGTCGATTTCCTCGCCGATCTAAAGCCTGGAGATATAGATGGCATTCGGCGAATGGCAAACGATTGGCTTGATGGCCGACTCAACAAACTCAGAGTCACAGGAAAAGCTGATGTGGGCTTGAAGTCTGGATTAATCCATCTAGGAACTCAAACTATCTCGGAGTCCATGGTTTTTGAAGGTCAATATCTCTCCAATTCCTTTGCGTCCTTCAACTTTGGCGAGAAATCATTAGCTTGAATTATAGACTGTGTTTTCAGGCTGAAGACTTTACATGATGAGAGATTGAATAGCTCACTGTTTATCCTGTCATATTCTACTCTAGATGTCTTTCCAATTCTGCTAAAGTAATGTTTAGCTAATATATGATTTATAGGCAACGAAATCCCCTCCATTCCACAATACAACATCACTCGTCTTAATTTCCACGAAGTTCCCGTATCAACGAATGGACGTCATGGGATGGGAGCGGATGTGTCCATCTCCCTAGTAAACGACTACCCTATCGCGCTTGCAATTCCTCCTCTCAGCTTTGACATACTTGTTTCCAACTGCGGCCGTGAAGATCCTTACATACAACTTGCGGATGCCACAACTGATCTTATTGAAATTTCACCGTACGCCAATGTGAAGGTAAATGTGGGCGGCATTGTACGGGAGTTGCCAACGACGCTGACAACAGTCTGCCCACATTCCGAATCGTCGCCGCTCGACCTGCTCCTAGGTGACTACATACATGGCCATGACACAACCATATATGTGCGAGGATCAAAGCTCCCTTCACCAGAAACTCCCGAATGGATATCAGCGATTATGTCCAGTGTCACTGTTCCCCTCCCATTTCCAGGTCATACCTTTGACAAACTTATCAAGAGTTTTACCCTTACGGACTCGAAATTCACATTTCCAAGCTTTTTCGCAGACCCAGACGAAGAGCCTACGGTCTCTGGAAACATCGTAGTAACAGCAGGATTACCTAAAGAAATGAACTTCGGCGTCAATGTTACGGGTGTCAAAGCAACTGCAGATGTCTTCTATAAGAAGAACCAACTAGGAGTTCTAGACCTTAATAATTGGCAGAACGCCACTTCAGAACTAGTCAAGTCACACAATGGAGAACCTGACTCACTGAGGATCCAATCCCGGATCGACAAAGCGCCTCTTCATATTACTGATTCGGATGTACTTTCTAGTCTAATTTGGAAATATGCCAGTGGAGATCGCATAGATTTGAAAATTGTTGCATCAGTTGATGTCCAAATTGGGACTGTTTTAGGGGAGCTTGTGGTGAAGGATTTGCCTGCTGAGGGAGTCTTTCCTGTCAAGGGTTAGAATGCCATCTCAATATTTTCAGCTCGACTGCACCAAAGCTGACGAGATCGTAGCTGTCTCTAATGGTACAAGCCTCTCCAATTTCATGCCAAAAGTTGGCAGTGTCAAAATCTTACAAACAAGCAAAACATCTCTCAGCCTTCAAGCCAGTGTTAATTTCACAAACCCCACAGAGTACGCGGCAGAAGTTGGCTACTTCAATATACATATCCTCAGTAATGGATCTATCATTGGTGATGCAACAGCAAGAAATATCTACGTCAGACCTGGTAACAATACAAACCTCGTAGTAGAGGCTACGTGGGATCCATCCGGCTTCGGTGGTACGAAAGGTGCAGCTATTGGCACCGAACTACTCTCCCAATACATATCCGGTTATAACACTACCATAACATTTCAGGTTCACGAAAAATCGGTCCCAAATGAACCGAACATTGGGAAAGCACTTGAAAGTTTCAAAATTGAAATACCCACACCTAGACTATCAACACCCAAAAATGGAAATGGAGGCGACGACGACGTCGATGACGAGGACAAACCTCATTTCATTGATGATGCTACATTTCACCTCCTTTCATCAACAGCTCAATTCACACTCCTTTCACCACTCCAGTACAGCACGTTGTATATTGAGGATATAAACGCCACAGCCTTCTATAATCATACTGAGCCTGTTGGACGGATCAATTACGACCTCCCTTTTAAAGTTCCTCCTGGAGCCAGCCAGTCTCCTAAGTTACCTGTTGAATGGTCTCTCGATTCAGTTGGGTACGAGGCGCTCAAGAATGCTCTAGGCGGTACATTGAAATTAGATGCCAAAGGAACAGTTGGAATTAGATTGGGTGAATGGACCGAAAGGGTTTGGTATACAGGCTCGGGTATTGGTGCCAATATTAGATTTTGATTCATATAATTTTTCTTGCGGGTATAACAGCACCTTACATTGTTTCATCAGGATATATGCGTTGGCGCAAAGGCACAAAGAGGGAGTTTGGCAACCAAATTTGGGTGGGTTTAAAGGATCATTTTTTGTATAGAGTTTACATAGAATCACATGGAGAATACTTGCTCTATCCTTCGGACTTCTCGCTGGCAAATAACCACCTTTGCTGAGACTACATTGCGCCAACTCCATCCGGCCTGAAGTTTATGTCCAGGTCTATAAATCATCCCGGGGGTAAAGTGCTTGCATCCACGATATCATCGGCATCTTTCAATAGCTCATCATCATTCGAATCCATGAGAGGTGACCGAGGAAGTGCCATCAGACCTGTCCGGGCTGACTCTAGAATACCGAAAGGTGAAATCAGCTTGATGAAGTGGTCGATTCTGGTTGGCTTCGCGGATCTATACAATTGTTAGGTTTCATAGAAATGCACTGCAAGCATCTACTCACAATTCAACGATGCAACTGTTTGTGCTGATATCCAAAACCTTCCCCTTGAACTGATGTGTAAAATATGTGATTTGCTCCAAATGCTGGTGCTTCAATCTCATAGCTTCACTCTTTGGCAACTTGCTTGGGTGAAAGTCATCGCTATTTTGGACCTCCTCCAAACGCCGTGCTGCCCATTGCTCCTGATCCTCCAATCCCTCACTATCATTTGCGGTAATCTCTCGGTGGTGGGCGAGAAGTTCCTCAAAATATTCTGGTCCTAAGATGTTGACCTTAGCCAAAAGCAACTCGCGCTGCACAAGTGGTGCATTGGTATAGTCCAAAACTGCCCAGACAGGTACCAAATCCTCTAATTGACGACGAGCTTGCTCAACCACTCCATCTTGCCCTGTAAGGACGATTGTCATTCGAGATAGATCGTCAATTTCTGTATTGCATACAACAAGAGAGTCGATATTGAATCCGCGTGCTGCTAGGATACCAGATACACGGGAGAGCACACCGGGTTCGTTCTGCACAAGACAATTGAGGACATGGCGTTTTGGGGGGGTGGTAGACGGTGTGGGCGTCTCGTAAAGGATATTGGAAACGGCTGCTTGAGCGGACCAGGAGGGAGGTGAATCAGACGTGGGCAGAGGGGAGATGCGACGGTGGAGAGCCTTATATGCTAATGCTGAAGTAGAGGAAGCTGTTGACTCAGATCGTGAATGCTGCACAAAGAAAGCGGTCCTGCGAGCTGGGGGGGCTGCTGCTCGTAAAGGTAGTGAGAGGATGGCTTTCCGGGAAGCCATAATTTAAAGGGGGGAGTTTCTCCCAATTGAATAGCGATGTTTCTGTTTTGTCGGCCGTAATGATCCAAATACAAAAAGGTGTGTGATGTGAGTCAATACCCAAGCTATTGGGACGTCTGAAAGAAATATGAAGCGGCATCGGAATCACCTTGCTAGCGTTGCAAGTAAGCTGTTGAGCCCTTGTAACCCCACACAACCCAATAAGGAAACTTTTGGTGGATCCCTAAGTACTTTTCAGCCTCCTCTTGTCAACATTTACCTTCCTACGACAAAGGGTATTGTTCTGCACCTTACCAAGTGCACGAACCATTACAACTTAACCCAGCAACTGTTTGTGATAGAAATCATTAGTCATGGACGACACCGAACGCCGCACCGCAAAGCGCTCCCGATTTGATCAGAAAGAACCTGAACCAAAGCGCGCCTCGAGATTCGACAGACGCTCTCGATCCCCCACTGCTAGAAAATCAGAGTCGAGACGCAGCAGAAGTCCCATTGCGGGGAACTCAGGCAGTCCTGTTGCTGAGCCAAAGAAATCTAATGCTGATGCTGCTTCCTTAGCTGGTAATTTCCACTAATTTCACCAGTATTTATTTACACAGCTAATATTTCTACTAGCTGCCGCGGCTGCAAAAATAAATGCGCAAATACAAGCAAAGAAGGGTATTCAACATGTCGACGTCCCGCCTATTCAATCTACGCTTAGCCCTCCTGCGAACTCAGCATCACCTGCTCCTCCTAAAGAATTGAACAGCGCCAGTGTAGTCAATGGTGAGATGTATATTGCGGACGGCGATTACATCCGTGACATTGAAGTAAACGATCTACGCAACCGCTATACACTGACCAAGGGTTCTACTCAAAAGATGGTAAATACTCCTTGTGTTAAATCTCACTGATATATCAGGCTTCCCTCTTTACAAAATAACCACTTGGCTTTGGTTTTCTTTTTATTCTTAAACACTCTTGTGGAACTTTCAAGCTTACCTGAAGCTCGATAGCATTCAGAAATCACTCAATGGCATCTGCTAACCTCCGCTGCGTGACATCTAGATCAAAGAAGAAACCGGTGCTGGTACGCTATACCTACCTACAAACTTACGTTTTTGTTAGAGAGTTTTATATTGACTTTTCAAGATGTCACTACACGAGGAAACTACTACCCTGATAAGAGTATGGCTACAGCTGCGGTAAGTAAGTCCTTGGCTGGGAAAAACATATTTTCTGATGCGTTTGCAGAACCCGCCGCTCTACCTCCATGTTACCAGTACAACCAAGAAGGGCCTCGATGAAGCAGTCGTGAAGATTGAGGAACTAATGAAACAGGAACTCCCAAATTTGGTAGACGAACGCCGATTTCGCCGCAGAGAGCCAGATGCAGTTGAGAGAGATGAGTTTGGTAGAGTATGTACTCGATATGTCTCGTAATAGCATTGACTAACGATGTGAATAGCGCAAGTGGCCTGAAGAGAAGATTCCTATTGATTTTGAGCCAATCCCTGGATTCAATCTCCGTGCTCAAGTTGTCGGCCACGGAGGAGCATATGTCAAGCACATCCAACAGGAAACTAGATGCCGTGTCCAAATTAAAGGACGTGGTTCTGGGTTCATGGAGCATGGTACTGGTCAAGAAAGCGATGAAGATATGTACTTGCATGTGGCGTATGTATTGAAATATTCAGACATCTCAAGTACTGACATAGAGATAGGGGTCCAGATCCAAACGAAGTTCAAAAGGCCAAAGAACTTTGCATTGACTTGTTGAAGAACGTCCGAGAGCAGTATGAGGAACACAAAAATCGCCCAGCTCCGCAACGTGGTTACGGAGGAAATACTGGGTACGGTGGCGAACGAGGTTACGGAGACCGTGCACCTGATAGGTCAAATTCCTATGGTAATTATGGAGGTGGATATGGGAACTCTCCTGCTCCAGGACCAGCTGGAGCGATGAGTCCAACCACTCCGGCAGCACCTGGTGCAGCAAGTCCATCTGTCGGTGATTACGCTGCCCAGTATGCTGCTTATTACGGCCAACCTCCTCCTGCCGGATCGGCAGATCCTTATGCTGCCTATGGTGAGCAATAAGCATCAGAGTCTGTTTGCTATTAATACTAATTGTATCTAGGTGGTTATGCTGCGTATGTTCAATATTACACACAGTGGACTGCAGCCCAAGCTGCTCAAGCCCAGGCTCCCCCAGGTGCTCCAGGTTCTGCTCCTCCTCCACCACCGGCTGAAACCCCGCCACCCCCTCCACCTACGAATACATATGGCAATGTGGGTTTACATTTTCCTCTCGCGATTCTAACATGATAAACTATTGTCAATCTAATCCAGATTTGCGACTTCGCTAACAGGCTATTTCTATAGGTCCCTCCTCCTCCTGGCTTGTGATGACTTGCAAAGAATGATATTCTTGTTCGCCGCCACGGCCCGTCTAGTTTGCTCAATCTCAGTAATATAACGCGCTTAGCTTTGTGACGAATGGTGGACATGTAGCTAATTTCAGAAGCAAATCCTATTCACAAAGAGAACCACATCTTAACCAATAAAGTCTATTATATTCAAGACATCCGTCCAATCATCAGGATATTTCTCAGCGTCTATCTTTGCTTGATCCGTATCTTTGAACGTTAGGCGGTCGCCATATGAAATACACAATTCCTCTCCAGCGCTGATGTCTTGGAGAGTTCTGTAGGTGATCAAGAGGTTCTTGAGATCCCGTTCCCAGCCAACGTTCTGATGCATGGTCGAATGGTTAAACATACTTCCGAGACCAAAAATTATTGCCTGAGTTGTAGTTACCTTGGGCCTAATTGTACCTCCCTCTTGGTTCTCAGTCTGAGCTTGGGGGTTGTATGGCCAATTGCTGTCATTCGTGAGACCATGGTTTGTTGGAGTTCAAAATGCATGACCTACTATGTGTAGTTGTACAAATCCGTTTTGCTTATGTGGTCTGAATTTTCCTTGGGATCAAGGACGAGAACTGGACAGACCTCAAGTACCGTTCTAGCGGGTATGTCTTTGCTTGCAAAGACTCCTCGGCCTGGAAATACATTTAGTCTCCAATCTCGAAATCTCGAAGAGCTGCTCGTTTACCTTTTGGCGTGTCCATAACGAGAACTATATTTTCTGCCCTTGTCAAAAGGATTCTGCCTTCTTCCGCATCTTGCCTGTTTGAGGCATTGCCTTTTTCTTGAATAATTCCTCTCGGCTTATTACTTGAATTGGACATATTGTTAAATTTTGCGGTGACTTGTCAAAGTTATATTTCAGAGGACCGAATTTTTTGAAGAGGCAGTTGCCAAGGTCACAAAGTCACGTTTCAGTCGGAGTAACGTGATATTGACTTGAACGACATCTTGTAACCATCCCAACCATATTGAACATTAAAAGGCATTAACAAACAAAATCTAAAATGGCGCATCAACGCGTAGGATCAAACGTTGAAGGGATAAAAGAACCGCATTCTGTCTCCTTAAAAGTGCTTCGGTCAGCAATATCCATTGTCTCATTGAAAACAGCTTGTAATTTTCGTAGGTAGACTTTCACGGCCTTCACTTTCCATACAGCATCCATTGCCAACACCCTCGCCATCGCCAACCGCGGGCTTCCCTAAATTCTCGGCATCACTTGCGTATCCGTCATCTGAAGACTCGTCATTTATACTTTCCCCTCTCCTTACCCTTCCCCCCGCATTCGGCTCTGCCTATGTTGGCGAAACGTTTTCCTGTACGCTCTGCGCCAACAATGAGCTCCTCCCCGGGTCCACTACGTCTAAAACCATCAACAATGTCCGTATCGAAGCCGAGATGAAGATCCCCTCTGCAGCAACCCCCATTCCCTTATCGTTCGGTTCTGTAGACGATGACGAAGAAGAAATTCCTGACGACAAAGGGGTGGATCTAGATCCGGAAGAAAGTCTACAGCGAATCGTGAATTTTGCCTTGAAAGAAGAAGGAAACCATGTTTTAGCAGTCACCGTTACGTATACAGAGCGCACTCTAACCTCGGGGAGGGTGCGGACCTTTAGAAAGCTGTATCAATTCGTTTGCAAAGGGTGTATGGTGGTAAGGACCAAAACCGGGGTGCTTCCTACTTTAGGCTCTAGTAAGGGTAGGAGGTGGGCGTTGGAGGCCCAGTTGGAGAATACGGGTGAGGAAACGATCATGCTGGATACCGTTGTTTTGGAGGCCAGAGAGGGTATCAAAAGTCAGGGACTAAACTGGTCGATGGTGAAGGAAGGTGGGGAAGTTGAGAGGCCTGTATTGATGCCGGGTGACGTGCAGCAAGTATGTTTTGTCGTCGAAGAGGTGATTGATGAGGATGGGAATGGAGCTGAGGAGATTGATGGGAGAGTGGGTTTTGGGATATTGAGTCTGGGATGGAGGGGCCCGATGGGTAATAGAGGTGTTTTGAGCACTGGAATTTTAGGAGCAAAAGTCAATTGAACAAAGCTAATTTTTCTAATCCTACAAGAAGAGCTTTCGATTGTCAAACCTGGTCTTATAATTTTGGTGACTGCTATACTGGATTCATCGAATTATTGGCCTGTCGCTCAACATCGTGGTCTGCTATAGGCTGACCAGCGTGACGGACTTTACCAGTACAGAGACATTATCAGAGAACGTCAGGCGAGGTACGGTAGAATAAACATTTATTAAGTGTCTCTACACAGCCATAACTAGCCAATGAGTCTTCACACCTCAGCGATGCATTATCTAACATCCCCTTCTGCCACTCTCAAATCATCCTGAGGTGGTCAATGCTTCTCAAATTCTTGCTCGATCTTTTGAAAAAATCAAGACGCCTATGTACACCAATGCTCCCAATCTCAAATGCTTTTCCCAGTTCATCCATGCTCATCTTACAATCCATTCTTCGTAATTGCATTGGCCAATAACCACATATTCGTATGCCTCCTCTATCATGACTCATCCATCATGAGACACAAATTAGATACCTCGTCCTCCACTTAGCAAGCTTGGGATGGCTTTTCGATTAACTCTCTTTCCTGGCATCTCCACTCTGGGCACTCCGTGTATCGTCCTGGGCTCTTTCATTAAAGTGACATCTAGTTGTGCTGGAATCCGAGATACTACCGTTCGATAGTCACCGGGTATCTTTGCACTTGGTGTGGGGACCGCAGCGCTTCTCCACAAATGATCTGTCCTATCATCTAGGAAACCGACTTTGCTCGATGATTTCGATGAGAAGAATGAAGTTCGGCCGCGGGATTTCTTCGATTGGATGACAGAATCGAATAATTGCACTCTTGGGTCGTTTGGCGCAATCATCTCTCGCTCGTGGATAAATTCATTAAATGCTATCGTATTGTTAGAATGAAGGCTTATTGTGGGCAAATGCCAAAAAATTATATCTTACCTTGAGTCTGTTTTAGAGTTGCGATGTACTCTTGATGTTCATGTGGTAAACTCTTCATAAACCCATCCATATCAAACCCGTATAATTGGCCGCTGTTCTTCTGCTCCCTTGTTGGGCGATTCAGGTGCTTCCGATAAGTGTAGAATAAACTTGCAAAACAGCGAACAAAAGCTGCCCGTACTCGGTCTGGGTAAAAAGCCGAAGGACAGACAAGAGATACCTGGCCCAAACAGCGCCCATGGGAGACAGTTGCACAGCTATTGCACATATAAATGCCATCACCTTCAGGTTTCTCGTCACATATGGAGCAAACAGAAGATGTGTCATGCACATGCCACTCAAAGCAATGCCCTTCTACCCATACCGTAGTATCTGTATTGCGCACGGTCTGCATGAGCATGCTAGGCATTATAGTTGAAGCCGCCAGAGTCGAGGGTGCATAAGTAGAAGGTGCGTAGCCGTACATAGACTTAGCGTCTATCGAGAGCGCTGAAGTCGAGAGGCTTGCAGAATGACCGTTAACGAATGGCGCGCTTGGTCGGCGAAGGGTCGGCTGACGATCCATTGCAAAGGAGGAACTTCGTCGAGATTTAGAATCAAAATGACCCGATCGCTTCTCCCTCAGGGTCGCAGAAAGTGCAAATCCCGAATCGTTGCGAGAAATTGGAGTAGTTGGTGGTATACGTGGGAACTCGGCCGAAACTGGAGACAACGAGTGTGGAGGACTTCCTTTGGTTGATTTGCTTGTCGATGGCCGTTCAACGCGCGTATGATCATTCTTTGACTGTAAGAAGGCATTGAATACCAAGTGTTTCTTGGAAGTGCTAGGATCTGTTTCGCCAAATGTCGCTGAATTTTGAGCAACGTACTTTCCGAGTGGACTTAGTGTAGCATTCTGGGTGAAAACCGCTTCATTTTCCGTTGAAAAGGCATCATATGGAAATGTCTCGATGGCATATGGAGGTGGTCCCACTGGTACACCACATCTATTATGATGACTCGCCGCAAGTTGCAACAGAGCAACCAATTTACGGCGTTGCTGTCGGGGCAATGCAGTAGGTTTTGAGGTAGCCTCAATCGTGTCCTGATCAAGATCCACCAATACATAGTCTTCATCAGGAAGCTCGATGTTATCATACCTTCTCTCGATGCCAACGATATATGGGCATGGAGCCTCTAGTGCCGAAATGAGTCTTGCTGGTAAGACCGGAATAAAGATACTCGCCCATTTTAGTGGGTAGAGTAAGCTTGCGATTGCTTTGCTTGCAAGATGAAGCATAGCCGTATGCGACGATAATAAGATAATCCTAGATTCTGATAACGCAAACTCAAAAAGCGCCACGATGTTGGGTATAGTAAGAGATCGAAATAATGCATATAGGTCAGTCGCACGAGATTCTGGTAATTCATTTGTGGCCTCTTTCCTTGCAAAGAGTCGCAGTTCCCTGACCGCCAGCTCGACTTGAGTTATTGAAGAAATAGGGCTCAGGGCCTCGGTGCAAAGATTTACAACGTAGCGTTCCAAAGGCTGCCATCGGCCAACTTTTGGAGAGCTCGGTGGAACTCTTAGTATGCCTCCATCGGACATTGGTACAACAACAGCCCTTAGCCATTCTTTCCAAAAGCTGGTAAGACTTGGATCTCTTCCGAGAATTCCGTAAGCTCGAGGCTTCCAAAGTCCAGTTTCGCCATCCGTGAGACCATCAATCTTTGATGCTGCTCCATGTCGTACAGGGCGAAGTACATCGGTCATAAGTGTAATCCTCTCTTCCACGGCACTAATTTGATCCTCTAGAGCCTCCCGTGCAGCAGATCCAGATACGACGCTAGGTAGCTTTGCTAAGAGTTGTGATAGATTCGCCCGTTCAGAAGCCAACTTGTCCCCTAAACTTGCGGCAAGCTCTCGTTCTTCATTTGACATGTGTCTCTGCCTCCATTGTTCGCATCTCTGCTCTACCTCGGCTGCAGCATCATGATTCAGTGGCATCCATACTATAACAGTGATTCCATAAATCTTTGAGTTGTCATCGGAGGTCATAGCAAAGCCGTGCCATGTTGATCGGGGGCGCTCATCTGAGGACACTATATTGATATCGTTTGGGAATGCAAACATTGGCACGTAGTCTGGGAACCTTCCACGTCGCTTGATCTCATCCACTTGGTGCTTTGGTGGGTATCTATCGAGTAAAACTGGCTCAAAGCGGCGCTTCAAGGGATGCATATCAGGGTCGGTGTTTAGAGGCTCTGGAGGAGGAATAACTGAATTGTAGTTGCTCAGTCTTCTTGAGGTTCGTACAGACGCTATTTGGCGGTTAGCGGTCACTTTTTGACAAGATGCGGGAATCCAAAGAGAGACTCTGCATGAGAAAATTTCCTGCGTGAACCAACTCACTTGTTCTTTGGACTGTGGAAGCCTGTCTCTTCATGCTGGACATGTCTCTGAAGCTGATTTTTCGTCGTATGCTACCACCAACGCTCCGCAATGGACTTCTTCTGCCCGTAACACCCAGAACATCACCTTCCTCTACTCGAATCCTATCCGCTCTCGGGTTTGTCATAGGTGGTCTGGACTGCGTGGTAGCCCCTGCGCTAAAGCTCAAATCATCTAAGAAATTCTCCCTCTCATTCGCAAATTTCAACAAAGCCGTATCGAAATCGAAACCGCCAAAGTCACCCTCTCCGTTCGTAGGCGCCTTGATGGTCACACTACTGCGATTACTGTTTGTGGTTCCGAGCTCCTCGAGCGTCTGTATCGAGTTTCGTGCATCGTTTGATAGCTTGCTCAGTCGGTTCCATGAATTGTTGCGTGAGTGTCGTGGTCCAACTCGCGGGGTCCCTGCAGAGGTTGAAGTAGGTGCTTCCCCCTCGCTGCCTTCTTCTATTGTTGTATCAACTGCGGACGCAGAAGGACTGGTGCCATTCGTATTGGGCGGTCTGAAGCTAGGATCGCTATACGAGAGGGAATCAATGCCAGCAATCCAGAAGTAATCGGCGAGAGGAGCTGAAGAGGTATCCATTGCGTATGCCTCTACTGTTTCAAGCCAGATAATGGCAGATTCGCCTTTCGATCAGGTCGAGCCCATTTATATTGACATTGAATTTGTGGTGCTTATTTTTTCTTCTCGCGGGGTTGGCGGTTGTTGGATCGGGCTTGCGTTGCTTCAGTTGCAGAAGAGGAGTCGATTCCCGTAAGTCGCAAGAATAACGAACGGTATGGGTGTGGAATTTTGAAGCTGGACGAGATAGAATAGAGCAAATGTTCGTACCAAGCCACGCGGAAGAGATCGTCGGTGGGGAGAAATAGGGGAGGGGGGGTAAGGGGGTCGTGCCGGTGGTTGGGTGACAAAAACCGTAGAGGTGGTGCACCAGAGCTAACAATCTGGGATAATCCCAATGCGGCTATGAGGATGTGTCGATGGTTGAGCTACTACGAAGAAAAGGGGTAGGTTTATGGCAATAGCGAATCTGCGAGCAAAAAACTAAAAGGTACCAGCAGCTCATGCAGCAGACATTAACAGCCGTGCAGAAAGAGAGAGACGAGCCGGGTGGAGGGGGGCATTCCAGCGTCCAGAGAAAGTAGAGTTTGGGGAGTTGAGTTTGGGTGAAATCCTTAAATCTAATCCTTGTACGCGCTTTTTCCTTATCGTGCCTTTGCGCGCAGGCGTGCAATCAATTCCCCCTCCCCTTTCGGTCGCGTCTCCTCTCATCTCGTCTCTTCTCTTTTTGTCCATCGGCTATCTGCTCCGGGTGGAAGTGATGTCCTGGCAGGTACATCGCATAAATAGAACGTCCACTGCCTGTACAGGCACACCCTCCTCACGTCTGGGTGAGCGTTAGAAAGCGGATGTTGCAGGGCTGCGTTTAATAAAGTAGGTGTATATCCAACCAACCTCTAGGCTCTATATGTTATAGTACAGCTTACAATTCAATGCTAGATTACGCGGTGGAACAAAACCATTAAACCTACAACACCATCCAGTATTTTGGATTTAGGAATCTGATTAGCCAGCGAATCACCACGTCAGGGGTGCCACGCTATCTAGTCCTTCAGCTGCAGCTTCTCTTGTCTTTTCACCAGATCGACAGCCTACTCCTGGTAGTGAGAACTTTAAAGCAATTTAACCTCCGCCTCAATCCTCTACCTGCAATATATGCTTCCACGTCGACCGTAGCGCATTCGCGTGGCTACCGTTCATAACGCCGGCTACCAACAGCAATCGCTCATCACCACGTCACATCTAGCCTACACAGAAGCACGGCGGGTGTACAACGCCGTCCATGTGCTAGGAAGTCCCAGCCCAGCCTAAGCACATCGCTAGCGACGATGGCACTTTTTGTACATGGAAAAACCTCGGCGGAATGTCAACACGGCGCAGGCAACCAACGGCAATTCATGGCGAATTCGGATTTCCCATCTGTCGGCTGACTACTATCGACTCAGGGGCGACCCGCGCCATCAAACAAAGCTGCAGGCCTGCATAACGGAGGGTAGTATTCGTTTTGAACTAATTTTGCATAAGGTAGGAATGTGGGACTTTGTCAATTTGTTAGTTGCGTGGCTGAGCATCGTATATCTATCTGAGTTTGATACATCAGATTTTTAACGCGGCTAGCTGAAGTTGGAGATGTTGTGTTTGTAACAAATTGAACGACAGTTCTCTGTTGTGTTACATCGGCCTCGAGAACACGAGCGTGTACATGAAACCATGTGGTGTTGAGGAAAATGCTCCCACCGCGAGAAAACTCCACTTTGCAATTCATGACATTTCTAGGTAAAAAGAGAGGTAATTGCATGTGGTGCACACAACCGTCATTTTTCAAATCCATTTTTTGACCTAAAAGAGGACTGCGGCCAAGAAACAGCGGTCGCGCTGCTGTATAATATTTTGTGGTATCTACGTGCTGACAATGGTAACACACCGATCTACTAAATTATCGAAGGATCGAAGTGTGGATGTTCATCCATCGTAGAAATCCTGAGAGAAGCCTGATGCACATCAGACATTAAAACGCCGTGCTCCTTGATCATGCCCTTTTGTACGTCCCAGAAAATACCAACCAGACAGACGGTAGCCAAGATCGAGATGATCTGGACTTACAAGTACAAGCTCTGCGCTGCAACAATATCTCGCTTTATCGTAGACAGTGAGGCCTCAAACTTACCACCTAATTCATCTGATCCCATAACTTTGGCTGCATTTCCCATTTGTCGGAGAAGCTCTTCCAGACGCCGGAATATGCGAATCAGAGATCCTTCATAGACTTCAGTCATTTTACTATAATACTGTAAGCACAGGAACTATTCAAGGAAGGAAAGGAATATACCAGATCTCTGCGAAGCCTTTACCCTCCGCCCAGGCATGTACAACTTCCATCAGCTGCCACTTGAAGCTTTCGACATACTCCTGTTCGTTAACCTTTAGTTTGCTCTCCTGGCTTACTTTCGCTATAACTCTTGCTTGGGCCTGAATCTCTCGATAAGGTTTTGCAAGTTCATCCTTGAGCTCTGGAGCCTTGCTCTTTTCATCAAAGACGAAGCAGGATAGCACTGCCGCGCATTGTGCCGGAGAAAGTTCGTTGAAGAATCGGTTGAACATAAGCTCGGAGAGAAGCAATTCGTGGCCATCTCCCGACGAGGCAATCTCACAAGCCACACGTGCTTTCAGCTGAACTACTTCTTCATCATTAATGAAGCCTAGACGGCGCAAAACTCGCTTCCTGGACTTGAGCTCATCAAGTTGCATGATGCTCTGTGCAGCTGTGATAGTCTTCTTCTTCTCCTTGATTTCTTGGCTAATCTTCTTTTTCTCGTTGTACTTGTTATAGAGATCAGGTAGGCGAGGGGATTTGTGAAGGGGACTAGAAAGTAGTCGAGATTCTAGGACTTCAATTTTGCGAAGAAGCTTTTTGAAAGATTCATCCGAAATCCCCATATTTTCAATAGGATCGAGCACAGCAATGCCATCTGGGAAGCGACGCTTTACTTCATGGAGTGATTTGCGCACGGAATTGCGCTCCTCAACTCGATTAAGATCCTTGGGAAGGAATATACGGACATGGCCAATCGCTTCAACACAGGATAATATAAGAGGAACCACTTCCATCTTGCCTTTCTCGTTTTCTCCTGGTGGAAAAACTCCACTGGGAAGATCTTCGTGTGTCTTAGTGCCGACTGAAGAGCTTTCGGAGATGTTCAGCAGAACATCGAGAATATATGTTTCTTGATCGCTGAGGGTTTGATTAGGAGCAGCTTTACGCTCAGTATATTTGACTACCGCGCCCCACCCAAAGTCATAGTCCTTGTATTTGATGTGTACAACTCTTCCTGGTTGCATAAACTGTAGGCAATAATTGGGATGATTAATGACAGCTCGCATATCTTTGGTATATGCCTCTAGGTTTTCTCGGAGTTCGTAATACTCCTTGACCTTGCTCTCGTCTTCGATTTGCGTCTCATCTCTCTTGATTTGCAGATTCTCCACATCCCTCTCCAGGCCAGCGACACTTGCGGTATTCTGGAACTGGTAGAAACAGTGTTCAAGCATGAATTCTGGAGAAATACCCTCCACTCGCATTAGATTGAGAATCATGTTGTATCCAAGATAGAAGGCCGAATTCAAGTTGTCTTGCTCTCCTCGCACGATCGCTTTGGCTTGTGTAGGCTCAATCTTGTCTGTGATCATCATGATGACAATACCTCTGTCATCGAGACCTCTTCTACCTGCTCGTCCAGACATTTGAATGAACTCGCCTGCAGTCAAGTATCGCGTGGCAACACCATCGAATTTCTCGACAGAGGTGAAGACAACTGTCTTCGCCGGCATGTTCAGGCCAATCGAAAAGGTTTCCGTGGCAAACAGCACCTTGATCAGGTTCTCCTGGAACAAAATCTCAATAGTTTCCTTCAGGATAGGTAGTAATCCAGAGTGATGAACACCTATTCCACGGCGGAGCAGTGGCAAGATGTGGCTGATCTGCGGAAGTGTCTTGTCCTCCTCCGACAATGACTCGATCGCACTCTCAAACACTTTGCTCACCATGGCCTTTTCAGACTCATCGTTGAATGCCATTGAAGCCATTTTCAATGCATATGCCTCGCATTCTCGCTTGCTAAAGCTAAAAACAATAACAGGATTGTAGTGTTTTTGCATGAGCATCTTCGTAAGTTTATATATATCGTCACCTTCATCTTTGCGACCACCCTTGTTGGTTTTCTTGTCTTTGCCTTGCCCCTTTTGCTTGGCTTTCCAGTCTGCCGGATCCGCCCCTGCTTTATCCTCAATGGTAGCCATTGCTCTTTGGAAGTTGTCTTCTCTAAAGTTCCCTTTCTCATCTACAATAAGATGGATCCCATCCGCACCTGAGGGAAAGAAGAAGTGTTGCAACGGGGTAGGCCTGAAATCGGTGTATACAATATGGCAAGGCTGTGAATGTATCTTCGTAATCCATTCGGCAAACTGCATAGAGTTGGGGATAGTTGCTGACAAAAATACATATCTGACCTTGTCTGGTAACAAGATGATTGTTTCTTCCCAAACCACACCTCTTGTCTTATCTCTCATGTAATGGATTTCATCGAATATTACCCATTGTACCTCCCGCATGATCTCTGACCCTCGGTATAACATAGATCTCAAAATTTCCGTTGTCATGACCAAACAAGTGGCGGTAGGGTTTATCGTAACATCTCCTGTCATCAAGCCAACATCGCTAAATTCGGCGGCAAACTCTCGGTATTTCTGATTACTCAATGCTTTAATTGGACTTGTGTAGATGACTCTTTGGTTGTTCTGCAAGCTCTGAGCAATTGCATACTCAGCAACAACAGTTTTACCAGCACTAGTATGCGCCGATACCAAAACACTCTCTCCGCGTTGTATCGAAGCAATAGCAACTTTTTGGAAGGGGTCCAACTCAAAGGGATATACACGGGCTGGGTTTTCGGGCGGTACATGTTCGGAGATTGGAACATAGGCGTAGTCGGGAGGAAGAGAAACTTGATGCTGAATGTTGTGCTGTAAAACTAAAGCTCCGTCGTCTTGGGCAGAGAGAGCAGCCTTGGGTGCTGCTACTTCTCGCGACTGCTCCGTTTGGAAAGAGTCTGTAACAACTGGCTCTGCTTCCTGTTCTCGACGACGCCTCTTTGTATCCTTTCGCTCCACTAATGTATGAGATTTCTCCGCTGCAGATCCAATATCCTGTTCTGCGTCTGCCATATCCGTGTTGTCGCCATCCTCAACTGCTTTCTTGACCTCTCCATTGGCGAGTCGCTTCTTAGTCTTCTTGTCTTTTCTAGCTCTCTTGGGTTTATTACTCTGCTCATTTGAAGGCGCAGGGCTGTCTCCAAATACCCCAAATAGCTCGTCCATTTTGGATAGAGTTCGAGGTGTGAACGAGGGGGCAGAAAATCTCGGTGGTGGACAAAGACAAAGCAACTACTACCGCCGTAAATGCATTTGGCAGACAAAAAATAATGTACGGGTGGGGCCACTGCACGGACGTCTTGGCGTGAATCGATGAGCCAAAGTCGGACGACACTTCCAAATCCCTCCCTTCAATCCAAACAAGTTCTCAATCCGCAAGGTCAGGAGTCTATCACCCTCAATTGATCTGCTCTAGCTGACCATCATACAAGATGTTATCCCGAGCCGCAGTCCGCGCTTCATCAACGACCTCGATGGTCGCCCGCCGTGGCTTCCACTCCACCCGAGCTCAAATGTCTTCACCTTACCATTACCCCGAGGGACCTCGAAGCAACATCCCATTCAATCCATTGACGAAGTGGTTCGCACTCCGCTATTGGTCATTCATGGCTGTTGGATTCGGTATGCATGATATCTGCTCATGGTTGTTAATAGACGCTAATGTTGAGACAGGCGCGCCATTTGGAATCGCAGTATGGCAGACAAAGAAGAACAAGTAGAGGGATGTGTAACGGCATGAGGTTAGAGACGGTTGTAAATTCTAGCAAGAATAGATGTATCCTTGAATAAATCGAGAGTGTGGCGTTCTGAACTGTTCCGCCAATGGTGTGATAGTTACACACTCGCTATCCCATGTGAACGATTGTATTTATTGTATTGTTTATATGTGACTTTTTAGAGGTATTACGAACGTTTCTTGGTCAACCAATATATCCCATTGAGTCGTGCCTTGACACTCCCTTATCTATATCCTCACCCTAGTATCAAAAGCAAATCGGTCAACGAACTTGAGATTGAAGCACCCTACAAGCTCTCTTTGAAGCGCAATCAACTCATCCTTTGCTTGTTGAATAAGCTTTTTATCCTCTACCTCCACCTTCGCGGTCATGGTCCACTTATTTTCAGGATCAAATGGCTGAAGGTCCTCATATCGAGGCACAGTGGTGTTAATCTGAGCATTTCCTTGCTCGTCATATTGTTGGAATTGGGCAGATACTGGGAGCATACGCGTAAGATTCTAAGGTGTCTCGGTTCAGCAAATCCTCACAGAGTAACCTTGTCGAAAGCAAGCAACAACTTGCGTGCTGGAAGTGAATATCATAGAGTTGTACTCACAATGACAATGTTGCCCCGCACAAACATGTACCCTTCTTCTATCATCTCCCCGCCAAATCTGATAGCCGGTGTCAGCAGTGTTACATTTGGTGTCAGGTGCGAGTGTCTTACCTAAAATTCACATCCTTGATTTTCTGCACTTTTGCAACTAGCTCTTTCCCATCCTCTTTGCGATCATCTCGACTTACGATTCTAACCATGTCCCGATCATTGACCTGCTGGTTCTCTCCTGGGATAGGAACGTCTACCCATATCAGGCATCCCTCACTCTCATTACAGTCCATGATGCTGATGATTATTAGCCACCCTACATCCCAGAACTTGAAGATTGGGGGGTTACCGACTTAGAGAATTGCTCCTTTTGTATATCATACTGGAGAGTGAGCAGATACGGCTGACGATCCAGATGGCTATCAAGGACCTTCCAGGGATCATTGCTCGTTTCTGCATCCTTTGCTATGGCGCCGGGCTTCTTCTTGAGTTGTTTCTTGGCCGATCTTTCAGCTTGCGGAATCCAAACCAGTCGGCGGCGAAGTATTTCCTTGGGATACATGTCACAGTATCTCCCCAAAATATTGATTGAAGTGGCGCGCGCATGGTCCTCGACCATAAATGTAAGAAATAACTCCCTCATTTTCAGAGATTGTTATGGAAATATCGGCCTCTACATCAAAATCAGCTAGGGCACCTTGTCACTGTCATGATGTCTGGAATAATATTATAGAGACACTTGACTGTGAAGGTGGGAGCATACGGGCCAAGACCGGTCATCCAAGGAGTGATGGAAGTCAACCTAAGAATAACTTCGAATGAATATGGTGACTTTCCGGAGTAAAGAATGCTGATTTCAGTAAGGCGGGATTCGCAAATAGTAAGATGCAAATTAACTTTAATTGAATGAACTAGGCTTCCAAGGGCAGAGAAATTATGAAGAATAGGCAAAAGATAAAATGTTAGGATCTACATTCCTCTCCTAAGAGGTGTGACTTATTTTGAAGTCAGCCAGGCTATTAAATTGGACGGCGCTCGCTGCACTAGAGCCTTGCATGAAGATGTAGTTTGACCCTTGTTACGCAAGGCTGCTAAACTTCAAGCTAACATCATAAACCGGCGACCTTTGGCTGGCAGCCTTGGAAGATATTTATTAAAAGAATGTTCGTTAGTTTACACGGAGATAGCAAATAATGATACATTCGTACAAGTTGTGTCAAAAAGTACACTATGACTGTGCGAAAGGTGCAATGTAACTCCCTATCTTAAGCCGCCGAAAGAGTGGGTGAACATTGACAATTTGCCGTGACTAATGTGGCAGAGGAGTACAGTACAGCCTTTGAGCTGAATACTTTTTATTTCACCCCAACCATTTCAAAAGGGTTATGAAGGTAACCTGCAAATAAATAATACAGCAGTCGATAGGTAATGGGGTTCAACTTGTTTATTAACGGTGTCCTGACACGCTGTCCTGACATGAAGTCCTGACACGATGTCCGTCGGTCACGACATTGTGTGTATTTCTTTGATGTATTGAATTGCTTCGGAGGTGACCGGACTCTATAATGAACCACTTGCTCGTACCATTTTCAGCACCATTTTTGAAACCCGAATCCGAGCTTACTCCGCTGTTTCTTTCCATCCCGACCTCGCTGCAGCTACTACATATGCATGTGCTGCCTTGCTGTCACACCTGTCCACCCCCCCGCGCTCGAGGTAGTCCGAATTTCACAAGCGAATAATAAATAAACTCCGGTCCGGTCCTGGGCCAGCGCAATTACAAAACCCTTCTCATCCATCCCACCACCCACCGCTGCACCAACACCTTTACAACAAGTCCAGTTCATATCTGAAACCATACGAACTGAAGTACATCAAGGCAGTTTAGGACCACCCAGGAAATCCCTTCAAAGTATCTCGCCGCGAAGATGTTTGCGTCCAAAGCTCTTCGTCAGGCCTCCGCGGCAGCTGCACATTCTGAACGCACGCCAATGATCAAGTTCTTGGGTCCTCGCAAATGGGACTGTAAGTTTCCATGATAACCATGGCCAATTGCTTCCAACTCACACAATATAGCTGCTGCAGACCACTCCCGTCAAGCCCACCCTGCCGCTCCTACCCACGAGCTCCCAAAAGACTTCAGCTCTCCCCCAAAGGCAGCTGCATCTTTCTCTTCCTACAGACAGCAAGCCCAACAACATGGTCCTCTCAGCACCTCTGGGAAGGTCGGCAAGATCTCCGGACATGCGCTCGGCCCCGTCGCTCCAGCCAAGGGAGAATACTTTGATCGCAACGAGTTACCTGCTCGTTTCCGGCGTACACCGATTGATCTCGCTGAGATTGATGCAATTGAGACAGGCGGTGCTGCCCTATGGTCTTGAGTTGAAGATTTTGTAAATACAGGCAACAAAAGCAACGATACCCACGGAAAAGCGCACTATATGGCAAATGATGATTAGTTGTGATGTGAGCATAGGGCCTTGAATGAGGATGGCCACTAGTGTATGAATGAGAGAAAACAGAGCCCAGGGCTGGATAAGCAGTTGTATGGCCAGGCGTACTTAAGGGTTTGCGTTATCATTAGGCCATCAACTGGTAAAAGTCGCTGATATTTCAGCGCTGCCCTCATCGGCAGAATTCATCTCTATTCACCACAAATTACAATTCATATTTACCAAACTTTTGCAGCATCTCTTGTTAACTCAACTATTGATATCCGCGAACAAGTGTCATTTCTGAGACTTGCTAATATATTTGTGAGTATCATTCATGGGGCAGGCGCTTCCAATAAAGTCAATTGTCTCACATATCCATTTGATCACACATTACGATTAGATGATTGCATGTGTCTCTAACAGTTCCCCACGTCCACTTTGTAACCTCAGGGGCTATTTACCGAGCGATTACCAGTGCCTGTTTCCATCAAATAGTTTGTATCTGGTCAAGTGAATCGTGAACCGAGCTTATCATTGCTGAGTTACAGTATGGATCTGTATCTCTCAGGCTTGTAACCAAGGCTTCCTTTGACAGAGGCAAAAAATTTGTATACTATAAAACAGCTTTAAGTAGTTCTATTTGTTCGGGTTCAACAAGATTGAGGCTTTCCAGCTCACACGTGTTTGTGTACTACATACTGTTGATAGCATTGGCATTGACCGACCATCCAGAATTTGACATGAAGTCTGTGGATATAATTGTTGTATAATGATGTTCTAATATTCTAATTCCTTATACAGGGTTTCAGTACTTTTGTTAATTGTTGCGGCTAATCTTGAATCCGTCGGTGGATTAGCCAATGAGACCATCGGGGTACAAAACTGTACACATAGACGAAATTCGACAACATATAGTCCTACTTCCTTCCACCAAATTTCCAGTATAAAGTATCAAATGGCAGCAGTCTTTGTGGAACTGGATGAAGCGAAAAATCCAGTTACCACATATATCAGACATGAGGATGGAAGCATTCATCTCATGGTAGGCTCGCATATCTTCACAGCGACACAGTTTACTGTGCCCATGTAGCCCTCCTATTTTTCACCAGGTTGCTAAAATTGGATACACAGAACGAAAAGCTGGAGATTGGACCAGGAGCTCTTGGGAAGCGTATCCTGAATGCCTTTCTACCAGCCGGATACCCAATTAGCGTCACGCCTGATTATATAGGGTATCAGATATATGTGAATAGAGCCACAACATAAGCTTGTCAAAGAATGATACAGGCTAACAATTCACCTAGGACTCATTGCAGGCCTTCTCAAGCTCGATTGCTGGACTACTTTCTTCTAGGGCTGTGTTAGAAGGTAACGTGAATTTGGGTGTCTCTGGGTGACTTATTAACTTAACTGGTTGTGTTAGGAATCGGCGTGGGAGATTCCCGTGCGTCACCTACAGCAGCCTTATTACTTTCAGTGTTGCAGGAAAGTATGGGACGGATTGCGACGATTCTTTTCGCTCATAAACTTGGAACCGCACTTGAACCGGAGTGCAAAATGTATCGTTTGGCAGCAGATATATTCAACGATGCAGCAATGATATTAGATTGTCTTTCCCCAGCACTACCGGTATGCTATATTTTGATGCAATCCTAGATTTCAGCACTGCTGACGTTCTAAAAGAGGCCTTATAGAGTAGTCTTATTAAGTGCATCGAGTGTGCTTCGTTCACTTTGTGGTGTGGCAGCAGGAAGTATGTCGCCCTGCTTCCTAATTAATCGCGATCTCAACACTAAATATTGGAACTTTACAGGTGCTAAAGCTTCGCTGAGTGCTCATTTTGCAACGCAAGGCAACTTGGGAGAGTTGAATGCGAAAGACTCAAGCCAGGAAACAGTCATTTCGCTACTGGGGATGTTGGTTGGAACTCTCGTTGTATCATATAGTAAGTGACTGCAACCATCGCAATCATGTCTCACCTTGTACACTTTTATGTTATCATCAACTGACCTATATTGTGTAGTTTCCTCTCAGAAGGCGACATGGCTTGCATTGATCACGCTTCTCATGGTCCATCTAGGTACAAACTATCTTGCAGTTAGAGCTGTATCTATGAAGACTTTAAATAGGCAGCGTGCCAATTTGCTTTTTTCAATGTATCTTGGAAATACCAAGGACGACATAGGCTCTCATAAGAGAAAATTCCCATCGCCAACTCAGATCTCAGCAATGGAGCGTATTTTTGAAAGAGAAGGCGTACTTAGGTGGCAGGGAGGCCCAGTCCTTGGTTACTGTGAAATGGGCGTTTCTTTTCAAAGAATCCTCAGTTCTATCAGTGACAAAGAACTAACTACTATTTTGGACGAATTCAAGGACGATGCTTATATCATATGGTACAACAAGCCTTCGAAGACATATCTAGTTACGTTGAAGGATTCTGCGATACCTCTTGATCAACTCCATGCTTGGATGCATGTTTTGTATCTGGCGTGTGAATCAAAGAGTACAGTTGTGGATATGATCCAGGCTCGGTCAACGTTAGAGAGGCTGTCACGATCTTTTCTGAAAGCCGAATTGTCTCACGCAGGATGGGACGTTGAGACTGGTGCTCTGGAGGTCAAGTCCGGGACCCGGCTTCAAACAAAGTCAAAACAGAGATAGGTGTATAGATTGACTCTATTGCAAAAATGAAAATATGATAGTTACACTTCTTCTTATCTTTGATTGATATATCTAGTGTTCGGCACAGAGACACTTTAAGCAGAGTTTCGGATTAAAAAGCGTATGTTATTTTAATACTCTGTTCGTACAATACAGCTATATGATTCGTAACCATTCATAAAGTGGTGATCTCAATCCGACCCAGTGCTAACTTCTATGGCAATCCTAACGCCAAGACATTATATATTACAAGATATCAAACAATAACTCAAACAAAACCAGCTAGTTTAGCAGCCCTCATTTTCCATCCTTCCCAGCTATTTAACTTAGGTCGTACATCGAGGTAGAAGTTCAATCTACCGTTCGCGTTTTTGTCACTCCCCTTGTAGAAATCAATAATATATTCAACCTGAGTTCCGCATCTATCCACAATCCAATCGTGTCTATCGAATGGCGCAGTGTAACCTAGCATAGTATTAAGCCTCGCCTTAGGACTCATGGCTTTAGATAGACCTAAGAAGGAGTGTAATTTTGGTCCTCCACATCTGTAAATCAATTAGTATGTGTCATGGTTAAGCAACAGCGAAAGTTCAGAGTTGTGGGACCGTACTTTTGCTCACTTCCCCACGGCCGCTCCCATTCTTTGATCTCTTTCCAAGCTCGCTCATTTACAGCATTGTGAATGGGCACAACTGTCTTCATATCTGCTGCATCACCGGCCCGGCCTTTTCTCTTCATTGCCTCAAAGAACATCTTCTCACTGGGATATATCCAATTGCCATCCTTGCTTACTCCGCTCTCCTGCTCGCTGTTCGCAGGTTGAGAGCCTTCGGCATGGTTAACTGGTGAAGCTCTCGGAATAGTTGATATCTCTCTGTCAACCGCTAACTTTTCTCCAGTCGATAAAGATTCCTCCGCTGGTTTCCATGAACCGAAAATTCTAGAAAGGAAGCCTGGCTTGGGTGGAGGTGCTTGGTTGATATTCTCAGAGTCACAAGTTGGGGAGCTTTCTTTGAAAGATATTCCTGGGAAAGGAGGCTTTGCAGATTTGGATTTCAACCACGCTTCACGTGTGGCCTCATCTACGGGGCAAACATCTGCTGGGGGTTCAGTATCTTTTGCCATGCCGTTGTATTGTGACCGCGTTGATAAAGTAGGAATTCTTATTGTCAAAATCATCATCATGACTTTGAACTTTTTGGACCCCTGCAGCCAAATCGGTCCTTGGCTTGGCAACATACCTTATTCACCGATTGGTTATCCTTGACCGCTCAAATTTGGAGGGGCATACCGGAACTAGACCCCCTTTCTAATTTTTGAATTCAGTTCTCTGTCAATTGTTCGGGAATTTTGGTTGAAAGGTATACTTCAACATGTCGGATACCATCTATCAATCAAGCACGACAGCACCAGTCAATATTGCTGTTGTCAAATACTGGGGAAAACGAGATCCAAAATTGAACCTCCCCACCAACTCATCTATCTCTGTAACTCTCAATCAAGCCGACCTGCGAACCCACACCACAGCAGCATGCTCCTCAAAATTCACAGAAGATACTCTACAAATCAACTCAAAGCCCCAAGATGTCTCCGGTGCTCGAACCCAAGCTTGTTTCCGAGAGCTTCGCTCTCTTCGGAGTGCAATTGAATCATCTGATTCCTCCCTCCCAAAACTGTCCACTTTGGCCTTACGAATCGTCTCCGAAAACAACTTTCCTACTGCTGCTGGATTAGCTAGTTCAGCGGCAGGATTTGCAGCTCTAGTGAGAGCCATTGCCAATTTGTATGAGCTTCCTGCATCGCCCACCGACCTCTCACGTATCGCAAGACAAGGCAGTGGAAGTGCATGTCGAAGTTTGTTTGGAGGCTATGTCGCATGGCAGATGGGGCAGAAGGATGATGGAAGTGATAGTGTAGCTGTACAGGTTGCACCAGCGAGCCACTGGCCCACGATGCGAGCACTTGTATTGGTCGCGTCCGCAGCTCAAAAGGATGTGAGCAGCACTTCTGGCATGCAAACCACTGTTGCCACCTCGGGATTGTTTCCACAAAGAGCAAATGTGGTCGTTCCCAAAGCTATGCAAGATATGCAAAAAGCAATCTTGGAGAAAGACTTCGAGACTTTCGCCGATGTTACAATGGCAGAAAGTAATAGCTTCCATTCTGTGTGCTCCGATACCAAACCACCAATATTCTATCTCAACTCCACGTCTCATGCTGCAATCAGGATAGTGGAAAATATCAACACGAAGGCAGGCAAGGTTGTTGCAGCATACACATTCGATGCAGGACCAAATGCCGTGATTTATTTCGAAGAGGAGAATAAGAACATAGTAGCAGGAACAGTACAGGCTATTCTTGGAGGATTAGATGGTTGGCAGGGACAAAAGTTCTCAGCACAAGACACAGAAAGTCTAGATACTAGAGCCGTGCAGGTACTAAAGGATGGTGTTACCAGAGTCATTTTAACCTCTGTGGGAGAAGGACCAATAAAGACCGAAGAGTCTTTGATCACCCCCGAGGGAGAGCCAGTAGCAAGTAAATAGCTCAAATTAGTTTAATTCAAATAGCTAAGTCCAAATTAATGTGTCAAGACACTTCAACGTTCAATACGAAGTGCAATACTCTTAGTATTTAGCCTTCTCAACAGAGGTCCATACCATAGTTGAGGAGCCTACGGAGGGGCACCGACTTGTATATAGCAGGAAGTAGAGATAAGTTTGGCAATTGCGGCTAAAACACGTATTACCATTGAATCATATCACTCTATTATTAAACCATCACACTTAGTCATCATCTTTTATAATATTAAATAACTAAATCTGCTATCTTAATACATATCGTAAATGCTATGAGATAGCGTAAACTATACTTTTAAAGCTATATGATTAGGATATTTTCAAAGATTACTTTTTTTAAAATCATTTGAGGTAAATATAGGCATATAAAATCTATATATTGTTTCAATGAGGATGATGACTAAGCTAACTCGTTATCTTTGGCAGTGTCACTAAAGGGCGGACGACGCGATATCCCCTAGCAGTTAAACAGAAGGCACTTCAAGGCTTTCCTCCTCCTCAACCTCTAGAACCTTTCTCCCCTCATGTCAGAGATCGAGACAATCGAATATCACTAATACCTCCTACCTGGAGTACAGCGAATAATCGCATCAGGCACGAGTTCTTGGGTTCGCATAGTAGATGCGTCTACAGTCCTCAAGTATGCTCTTCAACCTGGAGGCGATACTTCTCGTCTCGAGATAGAAGGCAACATTCTTACGATAATTGGCGAGCATCCTTATATCATCAAGTTGAAGAAGGCCTCTGAAGTCGGATTATACCTCGAACTGGCTGTAAATGGGACGCTTGTAAAATATCTGGAGTCAAATCACTCTACCATTAGTATACAAACTAGGTTGCTTTGGTGTCGAGAGTTAGCTTCAGCGGTCGCTTATGTGTACTCAAAGCAGGTTATTCATTGCGATATCAATCCTTCAAACATTTTCCTCGACGAAAACTTACATCTGAAGCTTGCCGACTTTCAGGGCAATTATCTTTCAGAAGACGGGCACTTCATTTTGGAGGGTGGTAGTGCTGAGCCGAGCAGGTTTTTCTGCCCTCGAGCGGATCCCTTTGAAGCCAATGTTAAGACAGACGTTTTTGCGCTTGGATGTACAATGTACTTTATTCTGACGGGCCACTGCGTTTTCCCGGATATTGTTGATGGGGAGGAGGGGTGGGCTGAGAAAGTGCATGATCGGTTCAAGAGTGGTCAGTTTCCAGAGGACTTTGAAACCTGTAATTGGATTGTTTTGAAGTGTTGGAAGCAACAATATGACTCGACTTCCACGGTTGTTCGAGATCTCAATGCCGTGGAGATGAGTTGATAGAAAGTAAATAGTAGAGGATTATGGAATTGAATTGGTAGGTTACTCTACCTTCTGAAATCCTTTTGAAGATTGGCCGTTTGATTAAAAGCGTCATCTCCGAAGTTCTGTTGAGCAACTGCAGGTTTGCCTGTACTTTCATTAGCGGTAAATTAGATACTTAATTTAGTGCCATCGACATACAACTTGCACAGTATAGTCTACCGCTTAAAGCCCAGGCGTCACAGCTCTTGCATTTTGTTGCCATTGTTTTGACGAGTTTGGTAATTAAACTTAGGGAGGTGAGGCTTAGATAGTAGTTCGAGGTAGGGGGAATGGAGTTGTGTTGTGTATCTCTTGCGTGTGATACACGACATACATGAACACACAGCGCATCATCTCGTACTGCGCGTGATGGTGTATCCTCCTCCGCCTGACATATCTGCAACGCCGTCCCCATGGGATTTTACTATCGATGATTGCGTATGTAAGGGAACCGCAGGCTCAGGAGGGTTTTGAACATTTAGTGCAGCAAAACATAGAATCACTAGAGAGCCAGCAGCTGCCAAAAGTATTATGAAGACTTTGAAAAAGATGGAGCCCATTGCAGAAGAGATCTTGGTTCTGGAACATTTACCTAGCCATCCTCAACTGTTGGTTAAGCGTGGCGTCTACTACGAACGAGGTGATACCTGGTTTACGAGTCCAGAGGACGAAAGTGACGAACGTTATGGACTGCCGGCGCGTCCAGAGAGGGTCATATTTATCATCCAGCCTATTGCTAGACTCACACTCACTGAACTGTTGCCGAAGTTATCTCCTGATCTGAAGATCATGGCGTTTCACCAAATATTACAAGGCGTGCATGCTCTGCACAAAGCAAGCCCCTTTCCACTTCTCCATCGAGACCTGAAGCTTTCTAATATTGGCATTGTATCGTACAATGACCACAGTATCTCAGTAGTGATCCTTGACTATGGGCAAACTATCCAGGTTCAGTCGCACAGGCCTGTTAGTGGAAAGGCAGGCACTCGTGGATACCAAGCGCCGGAAATGCCATATCAGGTCCATGATCTAGCTCTCGATATTTGGTCATGCGGAATCATTGGTCTCAGAATGATTGTTCCAGAGTGGCAAGCTTCTGCCATCCCCGTTCAAGCAGATTTTCATAAAGGTGTGGGAATACTAGACTCTCACGAATCGACTACGCCTAAGCACCTGATTGCCCAGATGCTAACATGGGAACCTAGCAAACGTATCTCTGCCTCTGATGCTCTGTTTCATCCTTGTTTTGCCGCTGTTGCTAAAAAGCTTAGCTCTTCAAATCTCCCAGTTGGTAAACGACATAGGGAAGATTGAGCACTGGTATGCAGATATAAGAAATGGGTTTGCTTGGAGTCCGAGTTGGAGGAGGAACGCGGAAACATGAGAACTGTCCGTCGAATTCCGGATGCCAGTCTATCGATGGCTTTAAGGATTGGAAAGAAATTGTAACACATATCGTCGCGGAAAATGATTGCAATTTCCGATTCGCGACTATAGAGCCAACACAACAACCAGCTTGTTCATCCTTAAAGTGTCTCCAGTCTTCACAGAATCCAGTATGTGAAGACTTTGGGTTTGGCAAGGAAGCACGAGGAGTCACTCCATTCTGCCATATTGTAATGGTATTAGCCGCTATGCCCGAATGGTATCTTGAGCCGGGTCGGCAAGCACGCCAACTCACCACTTTAATTACCAATGAGACATTGTGGGTCGGATGGGTTTTCCTTCAAGCTATCTGAAAATGCCCTCTGATCCGACTACAATCTTTATGTGCATTGTATATACCCGCATAGTCATATCCTCGTGCTCATTCCAAGTCGTAGATGGTGACCTTCCCTCAAGTGACGGAGAAAAGCACCAGCACTTACTAAAGGTCGCTGGTTTCTGCTACACTCTTTGATAGGGCAGCGTATCCGGTCCTTTGGATGAACTTCTTTGTAATGGCACCGTAGGGTGCGTTTGGAACCAAAGGGGTGCTTAGATTGCGGGCACCCCTTGAAAAGGCAGAGGTTGCGTTTGATACATTTAGTCATAGATTTACGCAGCTCTTCTTCTGCTGTAGACGAAGGAATTGTCCATTTCAGCAACTTTGTTTCACATGCTGTACTTGCCTCTCTGATATGTTCCGTAGGACCCTGATTCAGCTCTTCCTCTGTCGAAGGTATTATCCATTCCAGCACTTCACAAGCTGTATCTTCCTGCACTGTATGCGCCTCGTCTGCACTCATGAGTTCCAGCTCCTCAACATGTTCCTGCTCCACGGGCACAGGTTCCTGCTCTACATATTCCTCGTCAGTTGGTTTCTGCTCTACCGAATCTTGCCTTCTTTTTCCTCCCCCTATCATAATTAATAAGAAATATCCATGGCCGCCAAGGTTTTGACTTACTTTTGGATTTGCTTCCTATCAAGCTCAATAAACTATGAATCAATCTTATTCGTTGCTCTAAAGATTGATCGACTTCATTGTAAAGATACTTCACCACCTTAGCACGCGCTGGTGTCAAGTGCCAATCATCGTGTTGTTTCTTGTCGTTAGATGTTTCTGATGAAAGAAACCGAGCGTTTCTATCCTTAAACCACTGGTCCCTCAACAAGTTCGTTTCAATTCGACGTAGACATTCGATTTTGTACTTTATTTTTGCCTCCACTTTGCGGACAATATCTGTTGCTGCATTGCCTTCCTTCAAATCTTGCAATTCTCGATAGAGCGCCGTAAGCTCCGGGGCTTGTTTGACTTGTTCATACATTGGTGTATTTCGAATGTGATATGGTGCCCCTGGTGCTCTTTTTATAGCAATCCCATGTAATGGTTTCGACCGGTTTGTACTCGCAGGACCGCCTTTAAATAAAGATTGTAAACTTACATCAACATGGTCCTTAAGATATTTCATCTGAAGTATTTTCGGACTTTTGTGGCCGCAAATCTTCCCTTTTTCAGCTTGAGTAACAGTTTCTGATGAGGTTAGAATAGATCTTAAAGGTGATCGGGTAACCCACTATCTAAAATATTGATTGCAGCGCGTCTGAGAACATATAATGAGATAAGACAGATATAGCCTGCACGCCATAGAAGGCGAGTGAAAAGTGTATAAGCACCAGCGTAAGTCCAAGGACCATCACCAGCTGCATTTAGAAATAGAGGTTGATCAAGGACACTATCTTTAAATCTGACATGAAAGATGTTATCTTGCATAGACACTGGAAATAGTTTCTCTAATTCTACTTCGAAAGCGCCGTGCTGGTAGGCTATAGATATGAAAAGAGCTATTGGGCATAAGTGTGGATAGGCTAAATCCTCCCAAAGAGTCAATCTAAGGCTGTGATTATGTCAGATTGTGTTCTTATCTGTGCAGAGGATACTTGCAATTCATCTTCAACGCCGACGTCTCCTTTCATATAGTTGAATTGTAGAGTGAGGCTTCGCTCAATTTCTCCAGTGTCTGGATTTATATGTATTGCAAACTGAAGGTCCTTCTTTGAGTTAGTAAGATTGTAGTCAATTATTTAGGTACTTACCTTATAGGCAATGGCCTGTAAGCTTTTACGATAGGCATCTGATACAACAACAGCTCCTGGTCTTTGTGATGTGAATATCAGAACAAGAATAAATAAAGCCACTTTGGTTCGCACAGATTCGTCTGGCTGAAAACTGAACTGATCTTCTGCCCACAAAAAGAAAAGAATATCGTCGAGATCATTATCATTTGCCGTCAACTTTGGCCTGCCTCTGTTTCTTAATTTCAGCTCATCTTTCAGTTTTGTATCAAGCCACTAGACAGTTGTAAGTATATGTCAACATATTCTATTGAGCTGCCTTACATTCTTAACCTCTAATAAGCTCTCCTTTGGCATCTCAACCTTCAACATCTCTTTACACACTGTGCCAAATCGAATAGCGTACTGATGTAAAGTATTGAGAGATAGATATTCATCAATCATTCCTTCCTGCTCATAAGCGATCATAGTAAGCATGCCTTTCATTCCTATAACATCTGGTACCATATCTGGAGATTCCATGCGGTTTTTATACCTAATAAGCTTGTCAGCTCTCGAAATGACAACAATAAGATATAGTATACTCATTCCAATATCTTAGCATCAATTCATAATTTTTATCAGTACCTTCAGCTCTTAGTTTCTTGGTTGGGATTGCATGGGCTGCTTGCTTCTCTCGCAACTGCTCCGTAGAAAGCTTTGGTCTTGATGTCTGTCCCCTCATTTTCAATAAGATGATGTATAATTGACTGTATAATTGTATCATTAGAGAATGAATGCCGCAGATGTAGGCTGTCAGATGCTTGTAGCGAATGTGTTTGGAATTGAGGGACCTGCATCTTCAAAATATCCAAGGATAAAAGATAGCTATATAAGGTACTTGGTTTGGCTTTGGCCCCTACATCTTGATTCATCATAGCACACCATAACGTATTCATGCCCTGTTCTCCTTGCACCAATCACCATACGACCCCCGTTCAGCCCCACGTTCAACACCACGCTCAACACCACGCCCAATTCTCTTTCTCTCCTCTCAGTTTCCCGCCTGACAACGTACTCCAACGTGTCGCTGTTAATCGGCGTTCGTTTCTTCGTCCAGAATACCATTTCCGTCTATTATAACAATCGTCACTCCAAGGAAAAGGAAAGTAGAGTTCTGGAACAAGGCAGTGTACAAATTTACATAAACCCTCCCTAAACAAGGGGGAAAGGGGCGGCTTCTCCGAAGTGGTATTCAAATAAGGAATTTGTAGCCAAGAATATAGATTATAGAAAAGGTAACATAAATCTAGAAATATAGATCTAGTAAAATAGATCTGATACCGTGGGTCTGGTAATATCTAAAGCCGAGATATTTGCAGCTTTTGCCGAATGCGATCCGAATGCGATCCGAATGACGCCGCTATATAAAGCGGGTATCGTCCCAGATAAGCAAAAAAGCGCGAAAACCGCTCAATGGCCGGATGGTGTAGTTGGTTATCACGTCTGCTTAACATCTCATACATGTCGCAGAAGGTCGAGAGATCGAGCCTCTCTCTGGTCAATTTTTTTTGTTCCTGCCATCAACTTTCTGATACAATTAATTCATTGACACAATAGCTTTAGCACATTTTACGGTTTTTTTGGGTGCAAATTGTGCAGGGATTTAAGGCGAAAAAGCTACAGCAGGTGGGGCAAGAACGGTGTAGCGACCGAGAAGCTGAGAAAGGGGCAGGCAGCATACAATGACCAAAACTAAGCTCGGTTCTGAGGAAAATTGAAGAATGCATAGATAATAAGATATCCATAAATGCCCCTCTTTTTATCCTTTTATTAAAAAAGACGAGATTTTTCAGCTTGGGAGATATAAAAAGAATATTTGTATACTATATATATATATTTTATGTTCATGTGTTAAATTGGACCCGGAACTAACTGCCCAGTGTCAGGGTACGGTCATCGCGTGACATACAGAGGGCATATCACGTAGCACGTATAGTACCTAGAAGAATCCTCAGCTTTTCCCCACATTCCATACGTGTAGTACTTACGTACCTGACATATTCCCCGCTGGGTGTTGCACCGAGAGCAGTCAATCTGGCTTGATTTTTATATACGCCAATGGTTGTTGAAACAAATCCTTTTCCATTCGTAAAGCTTCATACATTTGTTTGGCATTGCAAATCACTGGACCATTGCGTCCACTTAAGAGATATATTGAGATATGAGTTTGTAATATGATAAGTGTTAAACTAAAGCAGATAATCTTCTCCGTGGAATATATATATATTATTGCGGGCGATGTGTTTCTGAAATGAACTCCTACGATACGATCATGTTCCTTCAGCTTGTAGAAGCCTATATACAAGTCACTGAACTTTTACTCAGATCTCTCGGATAGCAAATTTCCCAACTGGGATTTTCAAATATGTACTGCTAATTATCAGACGTTATACCCCAAGAAAAAAAACCTCTAATCCTTTTGCAATTAGAAGCGACCATGACTGGATACTGGTGAGAGATATTATTCTTCGGGAAGAATATAATGGAAGGCGAGACGTACGTGAGGTGCTATATAGGCATGGATAGAAGTGAGAGACGAATAACACAGCTTTCGAGCCTTTGAGTTTGTGAGTTCCGCACTGCGAATTTGTTCCCCTCGTATCCTGGCAATTGAGAAATTCAGATGTAAAGACTGTAAGATCTCCACTCTGCTGCTTGCACATCAAAGTCTACTTTTATCGTCCTCGTGCGCTTTTGTTACAATTATCTAGACATGTTTTGACGGCTACTGATTTACTTGGCCAGTCCTTTTGGGAAGAGTTTGAGAAGAAAATTCACTATTTGAGTTGCGATGGAAAGCACACCTAATACAGAACTCGAGGATCATAAATTTGATTGTTTGCTCATCATATATTACAAATTCCACTTTCAAGACACATCAACATCCAAAGTATCGCTCTCCAATCCAGCGTTCCTCGAAATCATTTACTATTGTGCAAACAACAATTCTTAGACTTGGAAACACTTTGTTCAGGCGATGTAACGCAGTTTTGCTTGCAGAGTATGTAACGAAGACAATCTTGTTCTCAGCGACACCATGGTCAATAAGTACCTGCACTGACATTAGGGCCGCACCCCCACTGCTCATTTGTGGGTCAAGAAGGAGAACGCTGTCATGTGTCTTAATGTCTTCTGGTAACTTCAGATAGTGTAGTTCTGGTTCACCGGTTCGTACATTTGACTGAATGAGTAGACGGCCAGTTCTACAGTCTGGAATGACACGTTTGAGGCCAGTCTGATACCCTAGTTAGTGACTTTGTACTATTACTTTCTCTGATTGCTTACTTCAAATGCACCACCAGCGCGAAGAAGAACCACTGCGCTAACTTCTCCTGTCGCAATTAATCCGTTGTATTTGTTTCCTGTTGAAGTCTCTACCACCATGGAACGGAAGCAGATGTCGTTCATTGCATGCTCGACGAGTAGAGTAGCCAGCCGATCAAAGTAGAAGACGAACTCTTCGGCAGAAGTATCAATATCTTGGATAATGGTACTCATGCCGCGAAGTTGGGGCTTCTCCTCGAGGATATGAACCTGCGCTGACAAATTCTCTTCCTCGGAATACTGTCCCAACTTCTTGAGGTCAGCACGATGACTCTTTGATTTTTCAACCAATTTTCGCTCAATATATTGAGTGACCATCGCTACAAAAATCAGTTTCTAGGTATCGACATGGTTATAAGGTCCCGCTTACTCATAGCAACTCTGTTTTCGATACCTCTGGGCACAATTATATCTACGCATAATCAGAAATGACAACGTAGAGAACTCAACAAGAAGACCGTACCAGCTACCTTTCGCTGTGGCTCCACATATTGTTCGAAGTTTGGCTTCACAAAATTGAACCACTGCTTGATACAACCCTCAATATCCCGCCCACGTTCAGCAACGTCTCGAAGAACTAGATAAGGTCATCAGTTTAAAAGTTATTGAAAAAAACGCGAGGGTGGCCGTTCATAATTGCAATCGTGATCATTTAAGTGTGGTTATGAATACACGCGGGTCTTTCATATCTCAAAGTGGTACAGAGCTACTTTGGTGTTGGACTTACAAACACAGATTCAGGCGAGCTCTGTACCATAATTAAGATGATGAATACAGTCATATCCAGTGAAAGAGGCGCTGGCCTGCTATCTAAATTTGGAAATGATATTGAAGTGTGTGGTGATTTAAGGAGAGCTTAGCAACGCCACAAGATTGAGCTCCCTGCTTTACTCAAGCAAAGTGGACGTACTTCTTCTGGACAAACATGTGTCCGCATCTGCCTCGCAAAATATCTGTTGTTTCGCTTTAGTTTTTGAACTCAAGATTTTTAATTGTGAGAAAGTATAACAAAGTTGCTAAATCATACCTTCATATCTAGTAGCTCTAAGACACGTGGATCATAAAGTGCAAATATGCCTTCTAGAATCAAGACGTGAGGGGAATAGATAGAAGTTGTCTCAGTTTCTCGGGCGTGTCTGGCGAACGAATAAATCGGGATTTCTGCTCTCTTCCTGAAAACCATGGTTAACATGACGAGCAAGACAATCAGGTACAATTGAGATGTAGAAGGATATAAATCTTACCCGGCCTTTAGGTCCTGTAGTCTTTCGACAAGAACATCAAAGTCAATTGCGTCTGGTGAGTCAAAGTCATATTCACACCTTGATTTATTAGTTGCCTACTGTGAGCCATTGTTGAAAGGCTAACTCACCTAAAAGCTTTTTCGTGAGCTTCTTCACTTAAAGATTTATAAAATGAATCCTATGCTGGTTAAAAATTCGTGATATCTGTGAGACATGTAAAATGAACAGGAGCTCCTACCATTGAAAGAATAACGACCCAGGGTAGGTTCAACTTAGACACTATTGCATGTGACAAGGTAGATTTGCCTGAACCTGAGGAACCTGCAACGCCAATTATACACACGTCCGCCCATGGAGGTGAGTAGTGTTCTCTTTGAGACACTACATCTGCCATGTTGAGTTTGACTTCCTTTTTTGGAGGCTGATCCAAATGCTTCCAATTGGACGCCAAAATATCCAATATGTACAATCCAAAATGCGAGTTAAATGCTCTTATGCAAGGAGAATCTGGGGAAACGAATGTCTAATGCCAGAGACGTTAGGTCAGTAAAGATACAGAGAGGCAAATACTAGTAAAGCAAAATTCATCTTCCCATAGTAATAAGCTACGGGGTGAAAATAAGTGCTGCTGGCCTTGCTCATGAAGCTGTCGGCGGATTTCGCCTGTCTTTAATTTTAGCGTATTTTGGGTAGCCCTGCATTCGCCGACCTAACCCAATATGGTAAGCTCCTCTCGCTAAAAGCTACCCTGGCTATGACCTTGAAATCTCAACCACACATCCTTCAACCTCGTTCAACCACTCATCGTTACATTCTATTGACTTCGCGACAGTGCTGGACACTCCAGCATTTCAATACACCACATTCTTATGGAGACTAAATGAGTAGAGCCGTGGCAAGAATGGTGAGCATAATAGCTCATAGAAGACATTGCGATGGACGCTGATAGGACGCAGACCTCCTCAACGGCTTCTACCACAACACCTGCCCGGCATGCTTTCGAGGCCCGGGTGGAGGACGTTAAACCAGCGAAAAGGTACGGAATATCTCAAATCTTGCTACACAATCTTGTGCCAGAAGCGAAGAGCTTTTAGTTAAGCTCTTGCCTCCTGGCAGGCTCTACATGATGACTTTCATCAACTGGGAATCTCTCCTAAAAATTACGTATGCGGAGAACAAATTTAGTTGCTTATCTGATCCTACTGCCATCGATGCTGTCTCGCAGAATTTTTCTACCAAGAATTTGCAGCGACTAACTTCAGCCTTATATAGTGATATCAATTCGCTTATCTTGGATTATCTGACCACTGAAGGCTATCCATCAGCAGCAGCAAAATTTTCGAAAGAGGCAAACCTTCGACTAAATCAAGAAGAAGAGTCAGTCAAGGCACGCCAGGAAATACAGCATGCTATCCACTTAGGTAGCATAAAGGATGCTATCGAAGCCTTAAATGAGTTAGAGCCTCAAGTAAGTGAAGCTAATATTTTTTATCATATCTTACTTTATGTTGCGATGATTTATCTTGTTCATGCACCACTCATATAGCCTTCGGGTTGGTGATGAGAAAAATACTCTACTTCAGTCCTCAGTATGAGCAACCAAAGCAACTCTTTTGAAAATATTCAATCTTTCTTTGACCATTGCTGACAATAAACACAGGTTCTCGACAAGAATCCATCTCTACACTTCGCTCTTCTCAGACTACAACTAGTAGAGCTCATTAGAACATGTAACTCTACACCGGGTGGTGACATCACACCAGCGTTAAAATTCGCGACGGCAGAATTGGCACCAAGGGCACCAACACAGTCGGAGTTTCTAGAAGACTTAGAGAGAACCATGGCACTTCTTGTCTTTCCTACTGACAATCTTGAACCCCAACTCGCTGCGCTTCTCCACCCTGACCTCCGCCGCTCTGTCGCAGACCAGGTCAACAAGGCTATATTAGCAAATCAAAATCAACGCCGGGATGCTGCTATTAGGAACCTTGTGCGTCTCCGGGCATGGGCTGAAGATTATGCAAGAGAGAACTTGAAAAATCTTCCTGCAAAGATGGAGTTAGGCTTGGAATCAGAGACTAACAATACGAACGGTTCTGAACCAATGATTACATGAATAAAGATTTAGGAGACTTAGGCTGGCGTTTCTGTTTTATATTGTAGCGCGAGGACAATGGCGTTGGCTAATGGAGATAGGATCTAGAGTCCTATTCAGAAATCATGGCATAGGCCATAGCGTGTTTAGATAATTTTAACTAAGCCTCTTAATGAGCAAAATTTTGACATCCACTGCAATTACGCCCTGTTTATAAATGAATTATCACCTACGTTTTGCACTCGTTGGAAAAGACTGTCATCATCAGTTGGTGCAAACATCCACTTACCACTTAAAAGTGGGCCAATTCAATTGCACCCCCCTGCAGCCCAGCCGTAGATCCGATTGTGACGTACAAAGTACTTCGTATGTGGTTTCTAGCTCTGAACTTTTCTGGCTCCATATTCTTAATTGTATTCGTTTGCTTCGTTCCCTGGATTAGTCTCTTGGTCTTTCGCTAACACAATATCTATGTTTGCTAGTCGTGGGTAACATCAACTGGAGATGTTACAAAACGGACACTTTGCGCGCGTTGCGCGGGGACGATTGTCCTCCTCCATTCTAGTTAGAACCAAGCCAGCACCATGGCCGAATACTGCACGAATTGCCTCAAATGCGCGGACGTTTCAAACCAATCGCTGGCGGTCACAAGCAGGGTTATCAGCTCGTGGTAGACACCATAAGCTACTCACACTACAAATGATACGACATGTGTCAGGCAAACCTCTGCCACAGAGCCGATCGAGGCTTCTTAATCTTATGTATCGAACGGCAGCTCTATTTGGAGGATCTATACTGGTCTTGGGTACCGGTGTGGTAGGGTTTTTCATATACGACTATACAACATATAGAGAGGATCTGTCCCACCAAGATATTCAGGTTTCAGAGATCGCTTTGAGTCCCAGAAAAGGAGGACCGAAGAATCTGCCCATCGCTGAGGTACAAATAGATGACGATGACAGTTCAGAAATGCAACTCCAAAAGAATAAGCCGAAGCTGGTGATCCTCGGAGGTGGATGGGGTAGTGTTGCGCTTCTCAAGACCCTGAATCCGGACCAATACCACATCACTGTGGTGTCCCCGACAAACTATTTTCTCTTCACACCTATGTTGCCCTCTGCGACGGTCGGGACGCTAGAGTTTAGATCTCTTGTGGAACCGATCAGACGAATTATAACAAGAGTCAAGGGCCACTTTATGAGAGCTACTGCCGAGAATATCGAGTTCTCTGAGAAACTGGTTGAGTGTTCCCAAAAAGATGCTAGCGGGAACGAAGTGCGATTTTATTTGCCATACGACAAACTTGTCATTGGAGTAGGGTCAACTACCAATCCTCATGGAGTGAAAGGGTTAGAGAATTGTCATTTTCTTAAGGATATTGACGATGCTCAAAAGATCCGGAACCACATTATGACAAACTTGGAGTATGCATGTCTACCTACGACATCAGATGAAGAACGAAAAAGGCTATTGTCGTTCGTAGTGAGCGGTGGAGGACCAACTGGAGTGGAATTCGCAGCCGAAATTTTCGATCTGTTGAACGAGGACATTACTGCACATTTCCCTAAGCTTCTTCGAAATGAAATTTCAGTGCACTTAATTCAGAGCAGAGGCCACATTCTGAATACCTACGATGAAGCTGTCTCAAAATATGCGGAGGAACGCTTTGCCCATGATCAAGTAGACATCCTGACCAATTCAAGAGTCAAGGAAGTTACGCCAGACAGAATCATTTTTACACAGAAGGGCGAGAATGGAGAAACCATTACCAAAGAACTGCCAATGGGTTTCTGCCTCTGGAGTACTGGTGTAGCTCAGACTGAATTCTGCAAACGGATATCAAATGCTCTCGGGACCTCTCAGAGGAATACCCATGCTCTGGAAACAGATACCCATCTTCGATTGAATGGCACCCCATTAGGAGACGTCTACGCTGTTGGAGATTGTGCGACTGTTCAGAACAATGTAGCCGATCATCTTGTCACATTCCTGCGTACACTAGCTTGGGAAAAGGGGAAGGATCCAGAAACCAGTGAGTAGATAACAAACCCCATACACACTAATGAGGAGCGTTTGATTATGGTATCTCAGATGCTGTGGTATACTCAAACAGGAAAGATATGGAAGCTTTACTTTCTTCTACCTTGGGCGTATCACAATATCTGAAGTTACAAATCAAATTCAATCCGAAAGTTTGACTACAAGTTCTGCTGAGCCGCACCATTGATGATTTGAATACTGACCTCTAATATAGTGCACTTAAACTTCAGGGAATGGCGTGAAGTGGCTGACAAAGTCCGCAAACGCTTCCCTCAGGCTGCAGACCATCTCAAGCGCCTTGATAAGCTTTTCCAAGCATATGACAAGGACCAGTCGGGTACCTTGGACTTTGGCGAATTAAGGGAACTCTTGACTCAGATTGATAGCAAACTTACTTCCCTACCAGCTACTGCCCAGCGAGCTCATCAACAAGGACAGTATTTAGGCCACAAGTTTAACAAGATGGCATCCGCACTCCCTGGGCTGCAAGCTAACGATGTGAGAGATGGCGATTTGGATGAGGCTGTGTACAAAGCATTTCAATATCATCACCTTGGTAGCTTAGCCTATGTCGGTAATTCGGCGGTTTTTGACTGGGGCGGTGGCTGGAATATCACTGGTGGTTTGTGGGCAGTTTACGCATGGAGAGGAGTTTATTTTGCACAGAGTGTCAGTTTGCGGACGAGAGTTCTGCTTGCTATGGACTGGGCTAAGAGGACATTGTTTGGCAGAGGTAGGTGACGGTTCCTCATTTCGCAAATTTCAAGCTAACAGTGGATAGATCTCATGAATTGGTAATGTAGGACTAGAGGAACAAGGTGGCCACAAGATGATACGACTATGGCGGAGATCGCATCTGCCCTTGAAAATGTAAAAAAGTAGGATCGAGGCGTTGCGTTGCAATAGGTAGATTGCGTTACGATACTAGACTAAATACATTATGACCAGAGAGCTGCAGCACGGATCTGATATGTCACTGAAGTATACTGATCCTGATTCAATCTATTTTTGAGTATTTTTTGCAAAGTGCTTTACGTATTTCAAGGGAAGGCTTAGGACCCAGGAAGAAGATTTCAATGATCCCGTACACCTTCGAAAGATTGCTTTCTGTTAAAAGTTTTGAGGGATACGGCTCAGGAATTCTTGGTCGTTTGCAAGAATGACTTGACTACTAGTAATTCGTTCGTCTAACGTCAAACTCTGAATAGGCGACAAGCAGTATATTTTATGTATTATATCAAATTGAGTGTTGCAAGGACGTGAGAGAACCGTGATAATGTGGAAATTGGTATAGTACTCTAGCATTGTCTATCATCAACTAATGCAACATGAAATCCTTATGAGTCCACTTCTCAGTCGCCTTCCGCTTAGGCTTTTTCGAGAAGCTAATATGCCGCCTACTCTCGACCTTTCCACGCACTAACAAGCTTCTATATCTATCCTTCAGTAAGTTGCCCTCTGGCTTCAATAGTCTCAATGACTCTTTGAGCTCATCAGGTAGCACCAACTCTAGATCTCTCTCTGGCAGAGCGATCTTGCCCAACTTTCGTCGTCTCAATTCAAGGTCATCCCCTGAGCTGTTTTCATTATCCTCCTTTAGCTGAAGAGCAAGTTGACGAGCCTCCTCCCTTTCAGCAACAGCCTTAGCAATCTTTTTTATTTGCGTTGCCTGCTCATTACGTTTCTTCATCTCGGCAGTCATTTTAGCCTTACGCTCCTCTTCCTTCCGTCGCTTGATCTTGTTTCTCTGGACCTGTGATTTGCGTTCTGGTCTCTTAGCGGTAAGTCTCAAGTCCTCAACTCCACTCTCAAATCCTTCCCAGTCAGTATCCTCCTCCCATTCTGACATGTCGGCTCGAGCTTCTGCTGCTTCAGCCTCAGCCGCTGACTTTGCTGCTGCTTCGACCTTAACTCGTTCTGCCTCCACAGCAGCTATACGAAGCAGCTCAGCCGCTAGTTCTTTCTCGCCCTCGGCCGTTAGGCGCTTTTCGTAGTCTGACGCCTTTGGGTTGTAGCTGAATCCTCCTTCTGGTCTCCTAACAGCCGGGATGTTCTTTCCATTGGCAGCCAAAGAAATCGGTTTCTCCTTCAGAGTCTTTGGTGCAGTGCGTTTGCGAGCCTTTTCCAGGAATGAAAACCTAGGATCCTGCGTGATCTCCTCGATATCCTTTTGCAAGTCCCATGGATCAAAGCTTGCCTCTGTGACCTCAACGATAGATTTGTTGTTTTGTCCATCTGCAATTTTCCGAAGTCGAACAAGTTCTTTGTGTGTTACATAGCTGGTTCTCTGGCGTTTCGCTTCAACAATTCCATCGGTAGTTTCCATACCCGGTCTCTTCTTTGCAGATACAGCAGGTACGGCAGATCTTTGGGCAATAATCTCCTCAGCTTTCAAAGGCTTAGCACCCTTCAAAACCTTTCTCTGTATGCCAACATCTCCAGCGGTATCTAAGGTGAACAGTTCATGTGATGCCTTCTCAGCAATGACTCCTCTGTAAAATCGTTAGCAGTGGATAGAGAAGACTACAAGGTGGACGTACCCCTTGATTACTTCATCCCGAACCTCCTCTAAGCCTTCCTGAATATTTGTCACATCGACATTTTTTCTCCACGCCTTCTTGCCTTTTCGAGAAGGCTGCTTATGCTGTTGAGGAGCCTTGGGCGCAACGGACGCTGGCTTGATTATAGGCATTGTTGCTGAAAAGGTAGGTATTCAACAGCAGTGCGGGGTGTTGCAGAGTTGCAGAATTGCAGAAATAAAAATTGGAAAATATCTTGAGCTTGACCGCGGGTGAACTCAGGCGCCGATTGGCCTATCCGCCTAGCGTGGTTAATCTAACGTAACATCCCCGTAGGAAACTCAACGCCAAAAATGATCGCAGTGGCTGGCCCTAGCTCTGGCTGTGTGAATAGTGGCTCCTTAGACTACCAACCCCAACGGTCTACCCCTTTGTTCCTCAAGACTCTTGACAACCACGAATAATAATTATAATCGAGAAGTTCCAGTCAGCTACGCATTATACGGCACCTTTCCCACCCCAACAATCCATCCTTCCCACTTTCTGCAGTCCCGTGGTATACAACCAAACCTATCACAAAATGGCACAAGCAGCTGCAGGATCATACAACAATCCGCTCAAGAAGTTCAAGTATGTCTCACTTCTGGCAGCTCTCCGTGTGCACAACTGACTGGATGTTAGGCTAGTATTTCTCGGCGAACAGAGTGGTATGCCGCACGTCTGGTGATGTTTAGTATCTTGGATTGACAATGGTATAGTCGGGAAAACTTCCCTCATTACACGGTTCATGTACGACTCATTCGACAACATGTACCAGGCAACAATAGGCATCGATTTCCTCTCAAAGGTAATGCGCGCGACCTGGTTGGATTTTATCATTTGGCTGACAAGTCGCTCAAGACAATGTATTTGGAGGACCGGACGGTTCGATTACAGCTATGGGATACGGCCGGTCAAGAGCGCTTCAGAAGTCTGATCCCTTCATACATCAGAGACTCGAGTGTTGCTGTGGTGGTATACGACATTTCAAGTAGGTATTCGTCAAGGCTCCACACCACATCCGCTTATGGTACATAGATGCGAAATCGTTTCAAAACACACGAAAATGGGTTGATGATGTGAGAGGGGAGAGAGGAAACGATGTCATTATTGTGCTGGTAGGAAATAAGACCGATTTGAACGACAAACGGGAAGTTACTACTGCACAAGGAGAGGAAGAGGCGAAAAAGAACAACTTGATGTTTATCGAGACGAGCGCGAAAGTCGGCCACAACGTAAAGAATCTCTTCAGGAGGATAGCACAAGCATTGCCCGGGATGGAAGGCGCTGAAGGTGCTGCAGCCCAAAACCAGAGTAAGTTCTTATTATCTTGGAACTGGAGACTTACATTAATCGCGTACTGTAGTGATCGATGTCAATATCAATCCCACACCAGCAAGCCAAGAAGGATGTGCTTGTTGAGACGTTTTGTCAGTTCACTTCTCTATTTGGTATAGGGCGGTCTCTTATTTATATTACATGGGCATAGCTAGCGTTCAGCGATTTGGCATTGTATGATATGAAAGAATATGGAATTGCTCTAGTAGCTAATGTATCAATAAAGAGGGTGGTCTACCACCGCGTGCTCTACTATTAAGTCTCAAAAGAGAGGATATAATGACGGGTTCACTCCACCATCGCTGTAGACAGAGATCCTACAATTTCCCGCAATGAAGATCGATAGCATGGCCATATGTTGACTGCATCCAGAATGTCCGGTAGAATTACAAATCAATTTCAGCTGCCTACAATGAGATAGAACAAAGAACATAGTGCATTGTGTTAATCTTTACTTTTTCACGATGTGGATTAATCTCCTGTAATTGAAAATAGCAATTTGAAATTTGCTTACCAGTGGCTAACGGCGTGCCAAGAGCCGAACTTTCCGAACCTCATGTTCTCATTCTTGCTGAGCCTCATTCGCAAACGTCAACCTATTCTTGTGCGCAACAAACAACTACCTTCACGAGTCACTTTAAATCTCGACCGACAAATCTCGCTCGAGAAAAACTTCTTGCTTATAAGATGGCTGTGTTATCACGGTGGTTGCGGCTTCCCCGGCCTCGAGTATGTGACGCCCCCTTTTGTCAAAGTTGCCCGAGAGGTTGAACTTCCAATTTATGTAGTAATGTACTAATACGCTCTTCAGAAATTCCTCTACATTATGAGTCTTCGAACGGGGACGGAATTAATTGCTCTCAGCATGGTATTCAATAAAGTTACCGGCTTCTTCGGGTTATTGGCAGTTCTTACAGGCCTCCAACTCTCTCCTCTACAATTCTCGATGTACGCCTACAGTCTCGCTGCGCTGGTTCTCCTCACCTTTCTCATGCCACATATCCGAAAACAAAGCCCTTTTGAATGTATAGCATTGGCTTGGTTCTACTTCTTCGACACGATTATAAACACTGCTTTCACGGCCGCGTTCGCAGTGACATGGCTTCTGGCCGTAAGCGCGGACGGGGCGAACAGTGAGATTCCCAGCGCTGCACCTGGTGGCAGCACCATTGGTGAAACAGCGGGATTCACCAACCCTAAATTCAATGTTAGCAAGGTCGGAGTAGTTGCTACGCCCGCAGGATCGGGACAAGAAGCCGTAGCTTTCGCAGCAGCTGGCGGTGCTGCGGCTACTGCTTCGAATCCAAGTTTAGGACATGCAGTTGGAATCGAGGAGACCATACCGAGCATGCTAGTGGTTATTGGCCTCACCTTAGTCCGAGTGTATTTCATTGTTATCGTGATGGCATACGCACGACAGGTCCTTCGACAGCATCTCAACAGCACCTCCTCCACAAAATTACAGATACATACCGATAGCGCAAGCGAGACACTGTCAGATAACCCTTTTGCCGCAGACACACCTGATGGGCAGGGTTGGAGAGGCAAACTGGGGAGAATTATGCTTTCAGTTGGGGAGAGCTACTGGCTCGGGGGGCAAGCTGATGATGCATGGGCAAGAGGCTTAGATGGTCGTTTCCGAGCTACAAATGCTATTAGTGGTCCCAAAGGCACCCATGAAAGAGAGCGGAGGGCAAGGAGCGGAACAGGCCCGCCCAAGCCACCGATGAACCTGAATCTGGGGAAGATTTGATTGGAATAATTGGATGGTAGAGTTTGAATCGGACGACAGGAGCTACGGCTGCTTAAACGTCGAGGGCGAAGGCGTTTTTGAGCATCGACCGCGGTGTACTTTAAGGAGGATTGGTATTTTTTTCTGGTGTACTTAGTGCAATGCTCGCCAGGCAACAGGTACTCGGGAAACGAAGATATGTCAGGCTGAGACGTATATATACATAGATAATAATTTGGGAGCGAATAAGGAATTGGAGTGAACGAACTCATTTGATGTGGCATGCGTGACATTTTGAAGATGAGATGGCTGCATACGCTTAGACATATAGCAGAATCACAGTAGAGTGCATCAAGCACGAACTGGTTTATTTTATTTTATATCAAGACTTACAGAAAGCAAGACCCCCTTCAGCCACTCGATTTCTCTAGCAATATGCCGCTCATGCATCAACTCTGCTTACCTTACTTACTCTTGCCACCCATCATTCATGCTCGGCTCTATTGTCCTGACACTGACATCTAAGAGAGATATAAGTCTATATCTGTCATTCGAAAACTCGGGATTTGAGACTGATGCTCGGCTGGTGATCCCCGGCCCAGACAGACGAGGCTACGATTATTGATATTTGACCGTGTCCGTTTGAAATGGCGTGCTTGAATGCTAACCGCACCCCGGTGGTGATTAGTCAATCACCCGCCCCGATGCGCGAGACGAGCCCAGCTTCCCCACACATTGCTAGGTGCACCACCTCATCTCGCTAACTCGCCGCCCGGAATCTGAGTAATGCCCGCACGCTATTGGCCAGAAGCTGAAAATTGGACAAAGTCACGGTGTCACCATCCCGCCGAGCTATCTCCACCCCTCCCTCCCTACTCCGAGACTCGCCTTCCAGCCTGAAGAAAGGAACCAGGGCCAGCCAAAATATACCCAGAAAAAACTATGGCGTTTTTGTTTCCTAATCGTTCAAAAGATTCCTCCTCCCATCCTCATTCCCAGCGGACGGAGAATCATCATCTACCAAACATGGCAGACTCCTCATCTTTGAGGATTACCACTGCCGAAGAAGCTGGTATGTTTTCCAAACCTTGCCTGGTCCAACTGGTACCCTGGTTCCAGAAAACCCCCCCCCCACGTTCATGGCCGTGTCACTTACTGGATGTACATTGAGTCTAACAATTGCTTTGTGAATAGTGTCACGAATTGCATATTTGTCTAGCGATGTCATTGTCTCGGTCCAACCTGCACAAGGCATAGATTCACACTTCTCGGCGCATCTAACTAGATATGCTAGCCGCGGCGATTCAAGTCTTGTAGCTCCAAAAGGAGTTCCAGAGGTATGAGAGCATCGAAGCAGAGCTCCAACAGTCTACTCTAGCGGGCTGACAGAACTATTATAGATCCAAACAGTTAGACATAATGCCGACCCTCTCCTCTCGGTCTTCACACCGATTCGCAGCGGGAAATTGGTATCCGTAACGACCTCTTCCTCCATTCTGGTCTCTTCTGTGCCTCATCTCTACCGACTGGCCAATCTTCCGGTTGTGATCCATGTATCATTGCAACCTTCTAGTTATCCTGACTACTCTGCCATCACCTCCATCCGCAATTCTGGCTTCACCTTTCTACAATCCGAGACCCTGCAAGAAGCTCAGGATATTGCGTTAACCGCCCATGCCCTCGCCATCAAGTCTGGAAAGGCTGTGATACACTTTTTTGATTCAGGAGCTGCAGATCAGGATACACCAATTACATCTGAAGATGATAAGGTTGTGGGAGAGATCTTGGATTTGAATGCTGTAAAGGCATTTCAAAGCAGCAAGATCGGCGATACAACAATATATGCAGACAATGGCAGAATCGCTACAATAACAGAAAACGCCTCTTCCACGCCTGCACCAGGGGCGATGGAGGGTGTAGAGACCACTGCAGCACCAACGCTGGCAGAACCTACCTCTACGGCTATCTTCTCAAAAGCCTCTTCTGTTGGATCATCTAATTCTCCCCCAGAAAGTAGTGTAGATGGTAAGGATAGTGTCTCTTCTGCGACAACAATTGATTCTGGTGCCGTACGAGCTGTGACATCCGACGATATCTATAAATATGTTACTGGTATTTGGTCACAGCTCGAGCAAAGCGTGGGCCGTATATACCGCCCTTTTGAATACACTGGACCATCAAATGCCGATAGCGCCTTGTTCATTTTTGGCTCTGATGTTGGAGCTTTTGCTCAAGCCATTGATTCTGCAAAGCCTACTGATGTCTACGCAAAGACTGGTGTCATAACAGCGAGATTGTATCGACCATGGCTAGGATCTCAATTGATTGCCGCGATCCCTAAATCAATTACGAAAGTAGCCGTTCTCGAGCAGATCCGAAGAAAGACCACAAAATGGGGACCACTACTTCTTGATCTCTTAACGACACTCAAAGCTGGACCAGGAGGCGGCGTCGAGACAATCGTCGGTCATCAATTGGGTTACATCGCACCAGATACCGTTCAGCAAGCCCTACGTGGAATCTTACAAAATCTTACATCAGAGAAGCCAATACAGAATTTGGAAGTTGGCAATGCTGAGGGTCCTTCGGAGTCAGAGCCACATGCTTTGTCCCAGCCAAAGGTTGAAAGCGCATACATGAAAATTCTAGATCAAATATTTGGTACAAGATTGTACTTGGCCAATGCATTAGATGCTGAGACTGCTGGAATCCCGAAGACCATTGCAGCAAATCCCGAGTTCGGCTTTGGATCTCTTTTGGCAAGGAAAGAGCATCGGCAAAGATTTGTCAGCGAGGTTGAGAAAGCATCGAAATCAAAGGAATTCATAACCGAAGCTGCGAAGCCATGGCTTTCGAAGTGGGTTGCAAGTAAATCCGACGCTAAAGACTCAGGAGATATAGTCGAGGAAATCATTGCTCGTCTCCAGACTGATGGATCTCCATTAGCTAGAAGTCTCCTTGCAAATAGCGGCTTGTTCCGCAAAGAGTCCCAATGGCTCGTAGGATCTGATGCGTGGGCATATGACCTAGGAAACTCTGGTGTACACCATGTGATTGCTTCAGGCCAAAATGTCAATATGCTCATCATTGACTCTACCCCATATTCCGAGCGAACCGCTGTAGATGCCGCCCGGAGAAAGAAAGATATTGGTCTCTATGCCATGAACTACGGCACTGCTTATGTTGCATCTGTCGCAGTTTACAGCTCTTATACTCAAGTTTTGCAAGCCATGATCGAGGCAGATCAGTTCGATGGACCCTCTGTAGTCGTCGCCTACCTGCCTTACTTCAAGGAGAATGATTCTCCTTTAACTGTTTTGCAAGAGACCAAAAAGGCGGTGGATCTTGGATACTGGCCACTCTACAGATGGAATCCAACAAATGAAGAAAAGGGAGAGCCAAACTTCTCGCTAGATTCTGAACGAATCAAGAACGAGTTAAAGGCTTTCTTGGCACGAGACAACCACCTTACACAATTGATGAAACGTAATCCTGAGTTTTCATCTAGCCTTGCACAAGATTACGGATCTGAAGTGCGGGCACTCCAAAAGCGGAAAGCAAAGGACGCATACAACCAACTTCTGGATGGCCTGGCTGGAGCGCCTCTCACTATTCTCTTTGGATCTGACAATGGCAATGCCGAGTCGCTTGCGAAGCGCTTGGGGACCCGGGGTAAAGCTCGTGGGTTGAAGACACTAGTCATGGCCATGGAAGATTTTCCTATCGAAGATCTCCCTAGCGAGGAAAACATAGTCATTCTCACTAGTGTAGCTGGCCAGGGAGAGTTCCCTCAAAATGCACGTTCTTTCTGGGATGCTGTCAAGGATAATACAGAATTGGATCTCGCAAATGTCAAATTCTCCCTATTTGGACTTGGAGATAGCCACTACTGGCCACGCAAGGAAGACAAGCACTATTACAACAAGCCAGCAAAAGACCTCGATCGTGTCCTGGCCAATTTAGGTGGACAACGACTTGCAGAGATCGGTCTTGGTGATGATCAAGACCCCGATTCATATCAAACTGGATATCAAATTTGGGAACCGCTCATCTGGCAAGCATTAGGTGTGGATAAGGTCGAAGGTCTCCCAGAGGAAGCGCCACGTAAGTAACATAACTTTCTATCAAAGCCCAGCTCAGCTCCTTCAGGAGCTTCAGCTAGTCGCGAATATAACGATTGAATGAAGCAACTAAAAATCTTTGATTCGTTTACTGACACATTAATTAGCAATTACCAACGAAGACATCAAGCTTGCATCGAACTATCTTAGAGGTACCATAGTCGAAGGGCTCAATGATCCAACTACAGGTGCCATCTCGGCATCAGATTCGCAACTAACCAAGTTTCATGGCACTTATATGCAAGATGACCGTGATCTAAGGGATGAGCGCAAGGCAGCGGGTCTTGAGCCTGCCTATTCTTTCATGATTCGTTGTAGATTAGCAGGTGGCATATCTACTCCAAAGCAGTGGATTCAGATGGATGATGTTAGCAACGATTTCGGAAATGAGACGATGAAGTTGACAACTCGTCAAACATTCCAATTCCACGGCGTTGTAAAAGGAAAGCTTAAGTCAGCTATGCAAGGTATTAACAAGGCGATGATGACAACCATTGCAGCCTGTGGTGATGTCAACAGAAACGTCATGTGCAGCAGTTTACCAACAGATTCGAAATACCAAAAGGAGGTTTGGCACTACTCTAAAGTTGTGTCTGATCACCTTTTACCATCAACTACAGCTTACCATGAGATCTGGCTCAAGGATGAGAACGATAAAAAGACTTTGGTAGCAGGCGATGCAGTCCAAGACTACGAGCCGTTGTATGGCCCGACCTACCTACCCCGGAAGTTCAAGATTACCATTGCCATCCCTCCTCATAACGATACCGATGTCTATGCACACGATATTGGTTTGATCGCGATCAAGGGCAAAAATGGCTCTTTGGCCGGTTTCAACCTTACTGCTGGTGGTGGCATGGGTGTAACTCATAACAACAAGAAAACATACCCTAGAACTGGTAGCATGTTCGGTTATGTTGCGAAGGAGCACGTTCATATCGCCTGCGAGAAGGTCATGCTTGTACAACGTGACCACGGTGATCGTAAGAACCGTAAACACGCTCGTCTAAAGTATACCATCGATGACATGGGAGTTGATGTTTTCAAGAGCAAGGTTGAAGACCTGTGGGGCAAGAAGTTCCAAAAGGCGAAGCCTTTCCACTTCCAAAGCAACATTGACACTTTCGGGTGGCAAAAGGATGAGCTCGGATTGAACCACTTCACATTCTTCATCGAAAATGGTCGTATTGAAGATACCGCCGATTTCCCCATGAAAACTGGTCTTCGGGAGATAGCTAAGGTAGTTGATGGTGAGTTCCGCCTAACAGGAAACCAGCATTTGATCATCAGCAACGTCAAGGATGCACAACTGCCTCAAATTAAAGAGATGATGGCAAAGTATAAGCTTGACAATGTCCAGTTCTCCGGCTTGCGACTGTCATCGTCCGCTTGTGTGGCATTCCCAACCTGTGGTCTTGCCATGGCTGAAAGTGAGCGTTACCTGCCAGAACTTATTACAAAGCTCGAAGGCGTAATCGAGGAGAATGGACTACGTCAGGAGTCGATCGTAATGCGCATGACTGGTTGCCCTAATGGCTGCGCGCGACCTTGGTTAGCTGAAGTTGCATTTGTTGGTAAGGCCTTTGGCGCATACAACATGTATCTAGGCGGTGGTTACCATGGCCAACGTCTGAACAAGTTATACCGAGCTAGTATCAAAGAGGATGAGATTTTAGCCATTATGAAGCCGTTGCTGAAGCGCTACTCGCTGGAACGCACACAGGGAGAGCACTTTGGTGATTTCTGCATTCGTATCGGTATGATCAAGGAAACGACCGAGGGGAAGACTTTCCACGACGATGTAAGCATTTCCCCCCTTCTTTGAGAAGATTCAATGTTAATATTTATTACAGGTCGCAGAGGATGAATCTGATGAGGAGTGATAAAAAGGAGGCATGTTTAAGAGCATTGGCATGTGGATACTGCATGGCGTTCTGGATACATTTCCAAGCTGCTTTTCTTGCATCTTTCTGCTGGGTTGACGAAGCAACCCGTGTATATATGAAAAGCCCTGTGTAATTAATTACCTTATATTGAGATCATAAATAGACCGTGTACTCCATGACAAGCTAGCGAAGCACGTTCCCTTAGTCGAGGTAGGTAACGCATCAAGGAGAAGTGTAGAAGTTCACCAAAGTACAGGAAGCACGGGAAGATCACGGAATAGATTAGAGGTAGATAATAGTTGTTATGCAATTTATATGTCCCATAATACCTGATCACGATCCAGTTTCAATATCAGTCTTAGAGATCTCGCAGAAAACAGTATCCAGACAAGATGCAACCGAAATTTCCTTTAAGATTAACGCCATGATCATCCAAATATTTCCACGCCCCCTCGCTTCATAATCTTATATATAACAACAAACAAACAAAAAAAACTTTGCTTTCTTTTCGTACAACCCCTTGTAAATGCATGAAAAATGTGACACCTGTTTCCAAACTATATGATCGCAACGTCCTACATGTTCGCAAGCTCAGCATCGATAGTTCGGTCGAGGAATGTTCGTCGCTCGCCCACAAGCTCGGTTTGTAGGCGCTGCTCAACAAGGGCACGGACTTGTTTCTTCGTAACATTGTCAAGGTCGACTTCGCGGAGACAGCCTTGGATTGCTTCTACAATCTGCATATCGTCTGGTCCAGCATTACCACGCTGGTAGTCAAAATTGGAGGCAGGTCGCATGGGTGCATCGTGAGCGATCGGTGACCTTGAACCACCGGTAAAGCCCATCTGTGACTGATGCCCGCTGAGACCGAGTTGGCTAGTTGATTGGTGGAGTGGGGAAGGAGCACCCATGCTAAGGAGGTTATCAGAAGAGTGCACCATTGCCAGATTAGAGCGGTTATTTGGCTGAGGATAATCTTGGTATGGGGAGGCCGAACGCGGGTCAAGACCACCACCAAGAGACATCATAGATTGATGACGGGTATTAGGCATTCCCGAGTTATCGTTGTATGCCGGTGCCATGGAATATATTGACTGGCGAGGGGGGCCCAAGCCAGGTGATTGTTGAGGTGGCATGTATTGTCCACCACGACCCATACCGGTTAGGATTGTGGAGGCAGGTCTGGCGGAGGAGTAGACTGATTTCATGTCATCCATTTCGTAATTATCGTCGAAACTTTCATACGGCTTTTCGTTAGAGACGCCACGACGGCCCGGGAGGTTGTTGATGGTAGCATAATCATCCCAGCGTTGGAGAGGGATGCTTCGAGGATCAAAACCTTCATCATCAATTGCTACGACTTGTTTGCCGTCCTTCTCGCCCACGACAATACGAGTGTTACCCCAGGAGAAGTTGTCTTGGTTCCAGAAGGAGTACACTGGTAAGACGAAGGAGTAGATAGGAAAGGCCATAATATAGATCAGCATCCACCCGATGTGTTGCCATTGTCGTTTGAGAATAAAGATGAGTGCCTGCAGACCATAGACCGCTGCTATCATGATAATAGAAATCAAAGGGAATTGACCTTTTCCGGTAGCGACGTTGTAGATTAGGAATGCAAGGTAACCGCATGTAGCTGGGAGGATGATCGTTCCGAACAGATCAATGAAAACCACGAAGCGCATGCTAAAGCAACAGAATCCACACATTTCCTTGAGCCACACCAATTCAGCCAAGTTGTGGATGGTTGAATTGATCCATCTTCTTCTTTGGGAAAGCAGAACACTCCAAGTGTCAGGCGCAGCGGTTGCGCAGTAGGCATCGGGGATAAATTTGTACGACATGTAGGGGAAGTGTTTTGTCATCAGAGTTGTAAGGTAACGATCCTCTCCTAGAGAAAGCAAGTTCTTCTTATGAAGTGTATCCACAAAACAGTCACTGTACTCTCTGATAACGGCATCAGAGATAATTAGAGGTTTTCCTTTGTCCACTGTACGCAGGCGATACATGGAGAAACTAGAGCCTGTAAGTATTGAGTAGTAGTGGAATGGGGATCAGCTTACCATCCAGGCAAACACGTAACACTGCCGAAAAGGGATTCGAAAGCCTTTGCCAAGTGATGAGAGATGTAGTACTCGTAAACCTGAATCATTGTCCACCAAGAACGTTCTTCATTCTCTAGACTGGTCTCGCCACAGATACCAGCGATTTTGGCATTATTGGCACAAGCGGAGACAAGACGGTTTAGGGAATCCTCTCTTACACTGGTATCGGCATCAACCATGAGAAGATATTCATAGAGCTCGGGATCCACACCAATGATGTTGTTGATCTGATGAAACATTTCTAGTTCGAGTGGTGACATAGGTGATCGGTGATGGACACGGTTCAGGAAACTCATGAGTAGAATTTGAGAGTCTCGTTTTCCACGGTTGCCAGGCTTTGCCTTTGATTGTTCCGACTCCTTACCAACCTTCACAACGACGATGTAAGGAACCACATTGCCTTCGTATTCGTAGAGACCAGAGTATACCTTTCCATAGTTGAGCTGTTCACTGCTGTCTCCTACAGACTTGAATGGTAATGCAGGAGGATCAATTTTTGGATCAACCCCAAGAATGTCCAAGACAATCTTTGGTGTCGGTCTATCATTACCACCTCCAACAATCATACCATCGCAAATGACGCAGATTAGCTTCCTCTTGTTGTCGTATTCAAGGGCAGTCAAAGAGTCTAGGGCTTTTCGCAAAGAGTCCTCGCCTTCGGTGTAAGCTGGAACTTGGCAGATGACAAACTTATCCTGAGGTGTTGGACGACGCTTGGAACCGAATTGAAGAGCAGCCAAGAACTTGGTCAAAATTACTGCACACAATATGATCGTGAACGCGAGCAGCATGTAATTGTTGACCTGGCACTTGACGCTTTTTCTGAAGTCCGGTATGCCAACGTAAAACAGGTTCTGAAAGCAATTCATCGTGTTCTTGTAGAGAGCCTGTTGTGTATCGTTGGCTGACGCAACCATTTTGTCCCAGTCCTTGGTGAGATCGAGCCCAGCATTAGTCTGGATCAATTTAGCTGCGGTGGTGTCGATAAATCGGTATGATTCTAGGTTGCCTTGTGTATCGAGGGTGTAAAAGTAATCTGTCAAATCAAAGATCTTCCCATCGTAGATGAACCAGTAATGGTTATTTTCCTGCCCTTCACTTTTCACCTTGCTTGCTGCTGTAACGAGATCACCATGATAATACTGCTTGATCGCTGGCATAAACTGGGTTGCATACCAATTAATATCATGCATGGCACTATCAGGATAAGGATTGTATTCTGGCCCGGAAATGTGCTGGGCAGCTGGATTTTCCACGGTGGTATTTGCCAAAAGTACAAGCCTTGGGTTCGTAACGATTCCAGGACAAGCAACGGTCAAGGGGGGGACGAAGTATGAGTCTAGATTCAGCCCCCCAAAGGGCTCCATCATATCTTTGGTAGTTTTGATGACGGTATCACTGTGTTGCGTCTTCCAGAATTTTGAGAAATCATAAACCCTTCCGTGGATGCTAACCCAGTAGTCATTATCACCTTGATGAGTAGCGATTTCACTCGCGTCCCAAGCTTTGTCGAAATTTGGGCATAACAATTTACCAAAACCAACGATCCAAAAGATGATAACTGCGTTGATCAAGAAAATAAACCACACGAGGACGAGTTTTTCTCTCCAAGCCATGCGAACATCAGGTCGCTTCATACGGCCAACATATCGAAGCAAGAAAGATGGGATCCAGAATGTCAATGACCAGACGATGATGACCCAGATTCGTCGACTGAAGCTAACGGATTCGGTGACAATGGCTTTTGGGTCTCCCAACTCTGGATCGCTAACCATAACACCATTTTCGTCATAAAATATTTGACCCTTGGTATCGTCGCCTTTGAAGCCTAGACCATAGTCACCAGCGCTAATCATCCTGGATGGGGCTACTGATCGAGCAACTCCACCCATGGCACTGGGTGCCATTGTACTTCGTTGGGGTACAGACAGCTGATCACGGCTCGCCGAGAAGTCGTTGATCGGAGCAAAGAATCCACTGCCATTTGGAGCATTCGCAGAATATCCAGTGTCGAGAAGGGTATTGAACGGGTTCTGCTCATTTGGCTTGAGGTCCAGCATTCCTTCTGCTTCCCACCAGGCATGTTCACGCATCCAAATGCGCTCCGTGCCGACCACGACTTCTCCGTTGCTCCATCCACGTTCCATGATCCAGCTCTCAATTCCATCTCGCCCATCTTTGCAACCTAGGGGTGCATAGCGTTGACAGAATTCTTCATGATCGAAATCCGCTGTGAAGTCGAGGTTTTTATTTCTACGATTTGCCCATTCCGGCAACCGCCATGCACGTAGTTGACGTGAGACTGTTCCTGCTGACCATGCCGATGTTACCGATGGAAGGGCTGCAAGGCTAGCGGGAGACTCGTCAGAAGGGTGTAGTGCGAGATGGTACCAAACACGACTACTACCCAACACCGCGGGAATGTCAATTCTTCCATGCCGGCCAAGATTGACGCCTTGGCCCTCGATTGGGAAGAGGATCTGCTTCAAGAATCCACCCTCTTCACCTTCCTGGCCGACTTTCTCCAGCACCGTTTCACGGCGTTCTCGCTCGTGCTCACGTTCTCGGCCGGCAGGTCCAGTCATGATCCCAAGATCAGGAGCAACTTCAGCAACAGCGTTCTGCATCTCACGAATAACTGAAGAGCCCGCCGTAACCACATCAACGCCATCCTCCTTCATCTCGGAATTGATACCCTCTGTATCATCGAAAACACCACGCATTGCAGCAGCTTTGCCTAGCGTGGCATCTGGGATCTCGAGAATGGTGATACACACGGTGTCTCCATTATCCTCTTCGGTATTGGGAGTTCTCGCCCCTGGACCACCTTCACTGGACGAGTCGCCATCCTTTATTCTAGCCAGCTCGCTGGCTATGGCTTCGTTGGCCCTCAAGATGACCCAGTCCACCAGTGCCTCGTACAGCCCGCCAATCAAGGTTTCTCTTTCTGATGTGGAGCATTGTTTGACAAGTACTTCTGGTTCCAATCCAAGTAATCCGCCAACATCCTCACAAACTTCCTCCAACGCATCCTCGTCGATATTAAAGCTGAGTGTATCACCAAGTTTAAGCAAGCCTGCCAGAATTGATATTAAGTTGCGATGCGCAGCTCCCTTGATTCCGATAGCTTTCAAAGCAGCACGGAAGTCATCTGCTGCTGCTGCATCATCAGCAGTAGGAAGATATGAGGGCGGTTCGTAGGTTCCTGATTTGGCAAGGAGAGCGTAGTTTGAGGCGCTCTTCAGCCCCAAGAACTCCCTCTCGGCAGGAGTCGATGCGGAGGTGAGTAGGTAATAGAAGACATCGAATGCTCGATAGCCAGGTTCCGCCGGAATATCCAGCAAGCCTCTCGATGTATCAATACCGCCCTGGGATAATGCTAATGAAACCCCAGCGATGTTTCCAGCAAGTGTAAGGGTCAAGGTAATCCCCAATGCAGATTGACGCGGCGTGGCTCCGTTTTGTGGAGAAACCGAGTGAATAAAGGGTCGAAGGGCATTCAAGGCAGTGTAGAGCGATTGGGGGAGAGCCAGAGGCAACGCTCCTAGAAATGGGCTCAAAACAGATGGGGTGGACGGGTGCAGAGATCTATCGACGGGTCAGAAAATGAAGACGAGCAGAGTAAATAATAATGGGTGGAACACATACCCTAAAACAATGCAACCATCTTCAGCTCGGCGTCTAGCATGTTCCCAAGCTCGAGCAGCTAATTCGTAATCGACCGTACCTCCGGTCCTACCATCCGGACCAGTTTGTGCAGCGGATAGCCATGTGTTGACAACCAAGCTGGTGCTGGCGTCCAGCTTATAGGGTTGGGTGGATGTGTAGATGGTATGGATGGCGTTCAAAAGCGTTGTCGTAGACATCTGGGTTGACTGCTGTGCAGTCGTGTTGGCATTCCGCGGTACGCCATGTATCGAGGAAGCTGTCGAATACATCGACATTCTGTTGTTTGCTGCCATGGTAGATAGTTATAAGGGGTCGTCCTTTGGCTTCACCAGCCGTTGTGTATGCTGTTGGCGGCCCAAAATAAATTACAATCTCCTGAACACGCTTCTCATTTATTTATTACAGCGGATGGTCTATCCAAGAGCACGGGAGGCAGTGTTCGGGTGAATTGGTGGTTCGATTGAAGGGGATGTTGCGGAGTGTGGTGGTGTTGAGGGGATCGGTCGCTGAGCAACAGGCGTGCAGAATAGGAGCGAGCGTAGTAATTCGGAAAAGGAATATTAAACAGGATAGCGAGAGAAACGAGGTAAAAAATGCACCACCAAACGAATGAGGCGGATAACAGTGAAGCAACGAATACAGCAAAAACTGAGGGAGATATGTGGTATGGGGATGGGAGGAGGAATGCTTGGACGTCGACAGTGTGGAATGTCTTCATAAATTTGAGCCAGGCACGTTTGGTCAGTGTGACTACGGAGGTCCAAAGTTGACAGAGTGGAGACGTCGAGGCTTGGCGTTCGATCGGGCGGATTTTACATTTTTACCCCTGCGGAAGGTTTACTATGAGAATTCCAGGGGCAACATCGCCATACGGTGGACGACAGTCTACGCGAACGTACGTAAACTCCATTCGAGGATGCTCTTATTTTAGGATGTTCCTTTTTATTATTAGTATCCTACCTCCCTGTCCACGTTCCCTCCCACAGGCTATCACAACAGTCGTCCACCATGCTGCCAGTCCAGTATCAAGAAGTAGAGCAAGTGGTACAGCAGTACAGCAACAGTACAGACGTAGAGCAGCACCGTAGCAAACCAAACTTGGTTTTCTCAGCTGCGGTGATCGCAGGCAATACGAACGCCCGGTGGAGACTGGTGGCAGTGGCAATGGCCACCACAAGGACAACGGCTCTGAGCTTGCTTAGGTAAAAGTATACTTGCTGCTGGTGCTGTAGACTGTTGGTAGTACCGCGATCCCATCCAATCCCAGAGATCGCATATCCCAGGCTGAGCCAGGGGTGATGTCCCGGAGTCAAAGCAGCACCCCGTTGACACTATTTTAGGATCCTTTCTCCTACGTGCTAGACTAGACTATCGTCGAAGCAGCATTAACATACAGCGGCGGCAACTAAGCTGGAAACCGGTCTTCCTCGAAAGAAACCTAGTGCGGCTCCCTGGGCAGATCGGCTCTAGTCGTTAGTCCATTTTCCATCCGACGCACAGAAAAATAGGAATAGATACACGCTTCCGGAAAAGAAATCGAAGCACCGTTGAGGTCATCCTTCTTCGTACTCGTAACTGACGGTACGATGTCCGCCGAGAATCCGAAGGGTTTGTATGGCATTGGTAGCGTACTACAGCGGTACAGTATTGCACTATGGTGCAACAATATCAGCAAGTAGTAAATGGACGGGTGGATGGATGGATGGGATGGATGAGTCTATGAATCCATGAATCAACGATCCCATGAATCCAGGAATGACTGGACGCTGGACCCGCAGGAAATCACCGGAGAGAAATGCATGATCAAATCTGTGGGAAATATGGAGTGCGTGCTGTTACTGCGACCCCGAGTGTTTTGCATTGTGAAGAATTCCCGTTGCGGAGCAGCGTCAGTCAAGAAAAAGGGGTAAGAGAGAGCAACAGTTTTTTGTTGGCGGTGGTGATGTGTAGAATACTACTTTACTGGTTGAAGTCGGGTAGCTGACTAATGCAGCCCGGGACTGCGGTGTCGGTAAGATGGACTATGGTCTCCCGTATTCCTCGTACCGGGACCAGGACCCACCATACCCGGACCCCGGCGACGCCAAGGGATGCTTGTCAAATGCGCGCGTCAAAAGTCAAATCAATGTAAACATGCTAAACATGCTAAACACACCACACCACCCATACCGTCATCCGCCGCCATTTTCTCGTTCTTTTTTTTCCTTCCTTTTCCTTTGGCAGCACAATCAATACTGTAGGGTGTAGGGAGACAGAGAGACAGGGATCGTGGAGTTTGTAGTGACAGTTTCCATCGAGCGAGACCTTGCCATCTTTTGCCCTGGTAAATCTATGGACCGCATTATCGTCACCAACCCTCATGAATTGAAACAAACTCAAATTTGAACATGAACATGTCACAATCTCCCTCCGCAGCACAGCACATCGCATTCCTTGTCCACTGAGCAGCCGCCCCCGTACCCTCTCTGCTCGTGTTGAGGTGGCAAGGGGTTGCAAGCGTTTTTCGTTCTTCAGCGGCACTTTAAGTGCGCCCCTGATTCTGACTACATCCCCACCAGCCCGGTGGTGCACGTACAATCATGCCCTGATGAGCCTGGTATTGTATTTATTATTATTGTACGGGGCCGAGAGAGCACAATGCTGTAATGGTAGTTTTACTACTCATACTCTACTGACCTGACCGGCCGTAGTCCACAGTATGTGCTGTAAATAGAGACTCCCTAACCCATTTGCGCCAAGCACCCTCGACGTCCCAGTGTGTGACCGGGATCAACACAATCCAAACCACCAACCTGCACTCTCAAATCCTCTCCACATCATCCTCCAGAATCTTGACCTCTGACCCCCGTGCATTGCGTTTTTCCTTTGGCTTCACGATCCCATCTTGCCATTTTGCATTAGCCCTAATAACTCACTCTCGTTTTTGCTCTTCCAAGCTACGCTCGCTACATGCAATTCTTCTGATCCTGTTACAAACGTCCCTCGTTACCCAGGAGACCACGCGGAATTCCCCAGTCACCTCTTCCTCCCTTCCACCACCGTCCGGTAGCAACATCATCGCACGCGTACAGGACAGCATCGGTGTCCGCAGTATAAGGACTTCAACTATTGAAATCAAGGGTTTCGACCCCTCCAATTCTGACCATGGCGACCCAAGGGGCACACTCGCAGCCTTCGCTCAGCGCCCTTCCTTCGCAGTAAGTCATCCAACGAAGGTCAATCTTGGACCACCACGGGCTGTTGTCGACTGGAAGTCGGCATGAAAAGCAGCACACTCTTTAAAATAAAGGTGCTGTGGGAAATTCACGTTACTGACAATACTATAGTCTACAGAGCGATACACACCTTACGGCCCATCTCGCAAGCAGATTTCATGTCTCTCTACCTACTGCACAGCTCTCCTCACACGCTTTAATATCCCTAAACACATATACTTCGTCCTCTAAAGGTCCCGATGGCGGAAAAGAAGGAAGTGCAATGGGTGGATCGGAAGAAGTTGCAGACAGAGCTTTCACCCGGCTAGGAGCGCGTCAAGAGAGCCAGGCAGTGGTATTCTTGTAAGTATAGCCTAAGAGAAGTAGCTGCTACAGGTTCCATTGCTAAAAAAAAATTATAGGGGCGAATCAGGCTCGGGCAAAACAACACTTCGTTCTCATCTCTTAACTGCCCTACTGGCAAAGTCCTCTACACCCCTATCACAAAAGATCTCGCTGGCCGCTTACGTATTTGATACTCTGACAACTACCAAGACAGCTACGACTCCAACTGCGTCTAAAGCGGGTCTCTTCCTCGAACTTCAATATGATACTTCGTCTACAGTAAACCCAACACTCATTGGTGGAAAGGTCTTGGAACATCGATTAGAGCGGAGCCGTGTAGCATCCGTTCCGACTGGAGAACGGAGTTTCCATGTATTGTATTATCTTTTGGCTGGTACCAGTGCAGCAGAGAAATCTCATCTTGGTTTGGAATCACCTGGTGGCCTGTCGGCTGCCGTTCACCATCCAAGTCAGGCGGCACACCGGCACTCGAGTTCGGGTGCGCAACAAAAACGTTGGAGATACTTGGGCCACCCGACGCAATTGAAGGTGGGGATCAATGACGCGGAGGGCTTCCACCTGTTCAAGACAGCCTTGAGAAAGCTAGAGTTTCCTAGGAGCGAGATTGCAGAAATCTGTCAGGTTTTGGCTAGCATTCTGCACATTGGTCAACTAGAGTTCGAGACGAGTGAGGATACCATGACCACCGGTGATGACAGTGGTGGTTTCTCCCACGAAGGTTCTCAGAGTATTACAGCTGTGAAGAATAAGGAAGTTCTAGCTATCATTGCTGCATTTCTTGGAGTCAGTGCACAGGATCTACAGACCACACTCGGTTACAAAACGAAAATTCTCCAACGGGAGCGAGTCACGGTTATGCTTGATCCCAAGGGAGCCAGGAATAACGCTGATGAACTTGCGAGGACCCTATATTCTCTTCTTGTAGCATATGTGATCGAAAGCATTAACCAAAGAGTATGTGCTGCGGATGGATCATTCTCCAATACAATCTCCATCGTCGACTTCCCGGGATTTGCACAACAGCATTCTACCGACTCCACACTGGACCAGCTGTTGAACAATGCTGCTGCTGAGTCCATCTACAACTTCACCCTTCAGAGCTTTTTCGAGGGCAAGGCTGAAATACTCGAGTCTGAGGAGGTTGCCGTTGCAGCAACTAGCTACTTCGATAACTCAGATGCGGTCAAAGGACTTCTCAAGCATGGCAATGGGCTTTTAAGTATCCTTGATGACCAGACCCGGCGCAATAGAACTGATATGCAGTTACTAGAGAGTCTCCGAAAGCGATTTGAGAACAAAAACCCTGCTATAACTGTAGGAAGCGCTACAGCTAAGCTTCCAGGTAGTAACTTTGCAACCCACAATGCCGCAGCCTCATTTGCGGTCAGGCATTTTGCTGGAGAAGTGGATTATCTTGTAGCTGGCTTGGTAGAAGAGAATGGGGAGGTGATATCTGGAGATTTGATGAATCTGGTATCCTCCACCAAGAGCGACTTCGTCAGCCAACTCTTTGGTCAAGAAGCTTTGCAGACCGTAACTCATCCTCAAGAAAAGACCACCATCATGCAAGCGCAGGTCAGCTCAAAGCCTCTACGGAAGCCAAGTGTCATGCGAAAGAAGGGGGAACGACCAGCCAGGCTTGGTGTCAAGTCTCAAGGCGATGTTTTCGACGATGTATCGGATTCTGGAGAAACCGAGAAGAATGGCCGGAGAGGTCGTGATATTGATCAAGGAGCGGCTGCCCAGTTTCTGTCGTCCCTTGACAATGTCACTAAGGCCCTCACAGCACCAAATGTTAACCCTTATTTCGTCTTCTGCCTCAAGCCCAACGACAGACGCATTGCCAACCAGTTCGATAGCAAATGTGTACGAACACAAATGCAAACTTTTGGGATAGCGGAGATTAGTCAGAGGTTACGCAACGCCGACTTCAGTTTGTTCCTACCGTTTGGCGAGTTCCTTGGCTTGGCAGATGCGGAGACCATTTTAGTAGGCAGTGAGAAGGAGAAGGCCGAGATGGTAGTCGATGAAAAGAGGTGGCCAGCAAACGAAGCTCGCATTGGAAGTACCGGGGTCTTCTTGAGTGAAAGATGCTGGTCTGAAGTTGCCAAGCTAGGCGAGCGTGGCTTTACACAGGGCAGATATCCTCTTCCTTCAGATGATGGTGAAGGTCTCACTCCTGGTGGCCTACAAGGTGGCTATGGAGCTTCAAAGGAACGCCTTCTTGGCGGCTCTCCCGGAGGCCTCAGTCCGGGAGGTTTCTATGGGGACAAAAAGTCTGGTTACTTTGGTAACAACGATGATTCTAAGTCCGATGCCGGGGCTTCGGCCCTCGGTGGTGATATGTTTCGTAATCTCGATACACGTGAGCAGATGGCAGAAAAAGGAAATGAAAAGACCATGATCGAGGTGGAAGAAGTGAAAACTACCGGAAGTAGAAGGAGGTGGATGTTATTCGTCTGGTTCTTTACCTGGTGGATCCCAGATTTTCTCATAAAATGGATTGGACGCATGCCTCGCAAGGATGTTCGGATCGCTTGGAGGGAGAAGCTCGCTATTAACATGATGATCTGGGTATCCTGCCTCTTCGCTGCGTTCTTCATCGTTGTCTTCCCAATGCTCATTTGCCCGAAGCAGCATGTATTCAGCGCGGCTGAGCTAACCTCATATAACGGCAAAAGTTCTGCGGCTTACGTGGCTATTCGTGGACAAGTTTTCGACTTATCGGCATACGCACCTTCTCATTATCCCAAGATTGTTCCAGAAAAATCATTATTGAAGTATGCCGGCCTTGATGCAACGGCTTTGTTCCCCGTCCAACTCTCGGCGCTTTGCGAGGGCAAAGATCCGGCGGGTATCTACCCTGGTGTACAGCTTGATTTTACGACCACCAATATCAGTGGTTCGGCGAATGTAATCAGCACTACTGATACTAACATGAAATACCACGACTTCAGAGCATTTACCAACGACAGTCGGAAAGACTGGTTTTACGAGCAAATGGTGATGCTCAGAGCCAATTTTAAAAAAGGAAACATCGGCTTTACTCCAAAATATGTATCTACATTGGCCAAAAAACAACAGTCAATAGCAATCTTGAATGGTCGAGTATATGACATGACCAAATATGTCCAAGGAGGCCGACGAGTAGAAAAAGTTGGGGACGATGATATACCCGCTGATGTTAGTACCGACTTCATGGACGAAAATGTCGTAGATCTTTTCCAGCACAAGTCGGGAGGAGACTTGACCAAATTTTGGAACGCGCTAGCTATCGATGCTGGTTTGCGCACCCGAATGCAACTTTGCCTAGACAATGTATTCTACGTTGGCGACGTTGATACCAGAAGCTCTGTCAAGTGCAAGTTCTCGGAATATCTTATCTTGGCAATATCCATCATTCTTTGCAGTGTCATTGGGTTTAAGTTCTTTGCAGCTTTACAATTTGGCGGCAAGAATGTTCCTGAAAACCTTGATAAGTTCGTGATCTGTCAAGTACCTGCATATACTGAAGATGAGGATTCTCTCCGCCGTGCTATTGACTCAGCTGCTAGGATGAAGTATGACGATAAGCGTAAGCTTCTAGTAATCATCTGTGATGGTATGATCATTGGACAAGGCAATGACAGACCTACTCCTCGCATTGTCCTTGATATTCTAGGTGTTGCTGATACTGTTGACCCGGAGCCACTCAGTTTCGAGTCTCTGGGCGAGGGTATGAAACAACACAATATGGGAAAAGTATATTCTGGTCTATATGAGGTTCAAGGGCACATTGTGCCGTTCCTGGTGGTTGTCAAGATTGGAAAGCCTTCCGAAGTCTCACGTCCCGGAAATCGAGGAAAACGTGATTCTCAGATGGTCATCATGAGGTTTTTGAACAGAGTACACTACAACACGGCTATGAGTCCTCTAGAACTCGAAATGTACCACCAAATTCGAAATATCATCGGAGTCAACCCGACATTTTACGAATTCATGTTGCAAATTGACGCTGATACTGTCGTTGCTCCCGACTCAGCTGCTCGCATGGTATCTGCATTTATGGACGACACCAGACTGATTGGAGTTTGTGGAGAGACGGCTCTTACGAATTCGAAATCCTCATTTGTTACTATGATTCAGGTCTACGAGTACTATATCTCTCACAATCTCTCTAAGGCTTTCGAAAGTTTGTTTGGCAGTGTCACATGTCTACCTGGTTGTTTCACCATGTATCGTATCCGTGCTGCTGACTCCGGAAAGCCTTTATTCGTCAGCCGCGAAGTTGTTGACAATTATGCTACCATTCGGGTTGATACCTTGCATATGAAGAATCTGCTTCACTTGGGTGAGGATCGTTATCTGACAACGCTACTCCTCAAGCATCACCAGAAGTATAAGACAAAGTACATCTTCAGCGCACATGCCTGGACAATTGCCCCAGATTCTTGGAAGATTTTCTTGTCGCAACGTCGTCGCTGGATCAATTCTACCGTCCACAACCTCCTCGAGCTGATTCCTATGACAGAGCTTTGCGGTTTCTGCTGTTTTAGTATGCGCTTCATTGTCTTTGTCGACTTGCTTTCCACCATCGTTCAGCCCGTTACCGTCGCATATATTGTCTATCTGATTGTTACGGTCATCAGAACGCCCAACGTCATTCCTGTAACAGCTTTCATCATGCTGGGTGCAATTTACGGTTTGCAAGCGATTATTTTCATCCTTCGAAGAAAATGGGAAATGATTGGCTGGATGATTCTCTATATTCTTGCTATTCCAGTGTTCTCTTTCGCTTTGCCGCTGTACAGCTTCTGGCACATGGACGATTTCTCGTGGGGAAATACCCGTGTCGTTACTGGAGAGAAGGGAAAGAAGATCGTTATTACGGACGAAGGAAAGTTTGATCCAGATTCCATCCCTAAAAAGAAGTGGGAAGAATATCAAGCCGAGTTGTGGGAGGCCCAAACTATGCGAGACGACCGATCGGAGATGTCAGGTTATTCTTATGGCACGAAATACCAACAACAAGCTGCTTCGGAGTACAACTATCCACCATCCCGACCAATGTCCCAGATGGGAGGCGTACAAGGCAATTATCCCTACGACATTAAGAATGCGCAAATGTACAACTCCACATCACGTATGTCAGTCGCGCAATCAGACGGTGGCTTGGGTGGCCGACAAAGTCAATTTGGAGGTAGCCAGTTCTTTGGTAACCAAGAACTTGAGATGGCCAACCTTGCTAATCTCCCGAGCGATGATGCCATTCTAGCCGAGATCAGAGAGATCCTCAAAACGGCTGACTTAATGAACGTTACGAAGAAAAGCATCAAGCTGGAATTGGAACAGCGATTTGGCGTTGCCCTTGATGCTCGCCGAGCATACATTAATTCTGGTAAGTTCTTTTGCATCGAATTTAATTGGATACAAGCTAACATATTTCTAGCAACTGAAGCTTTGTTATCTGGCCAGCTATAGAATGGTGGCGCACCTCTATGCATATAAATAGGAGTACTGATTTATGTAAGGTTTTGGGTGTACAGATAGTTGTCTTTTGGAAGGTGTTGTTACCTCGGCGTCATCTGGATTAGGATTTTTGAATGAACGGGTGGGCGAATTAAGATTGGATGAAAATAGCATTAATATCAGTCTATTCAAACGACTCAGGAACGGCAAGACTCAGGCACTTGCCGTTCACTTTCGAGTGTTGCCTTCTTTCGTTCTTGGTCATCTTACGCGACTTGTAATACACTTCTCAGTTTACAATTGGTGCTATACCCTTATAACTTCACAGTCGACACCCTCCCTGTCTTGCGGGCAACTTTGTTTGGCGTATCTCTATTTAAGTGGCCAACCCGTAACTTGCTTTTTTCCAGGAGAGGGCTTTGCTTACCTATATACTGACTTATCCTCACGTGCGAGACCCGGCCCCAACCATATCACTTACCACTTCCCAACAACGTCCACAACATGACATCGACAAGTCGAGCATTCTAATTCCCAGCCCATAAGTAATTAGCCAGACTGCAGTACAGCACCCCACCACCATGTCTGCTTTCCTCCCGCCGATCCACCTCCCGTGGTTCATCACGCTCCACGCTCTCGGTCTGCTCGCCTTGGGGTTTACGCTGCTGCTTAGATCCCCCGGACAAGCACAGCAGCAGAAACAACAACAGGAAAAACCATCCTCCGCCATTCTCGGTATCGCAGTTACGGGTCTCGGCCTCTCATATGTCAGCACGGCATACATGCCGATTGAGCAGAACGCCTTCCTGCATGCTTCGGTGCCGGTCCGGGTGATCTTGGGCTTGTTGGCCGCGGCGAAGGTGGGGATGGGAGTAAGCAGGGAGGAGAGGGGGATGCTGTGGGCTGTTGCGGGGTATGATGGGATTGGAGGTGAGTTTTTCTTGTTGTTGTGTTTGTTTGGTTTTGGTTTGTGGTTGTGGTGGGGGAATACGCGTAGGAAATAGAGGAGGGTATAAGCTATTTGAAAGAAAGCGAACGGTTGGTGGGTATACGGATATGGAATTGCTAACGTGCGTGCCTGTATGTAGGCTTGGTGGCGGGATGGTATTTGGGGAGTTGGAATGGGAGGGCGCCGGGGCTTTGAGGCAGAGGAGATAAAGGTTATGGAAGAAAAGGAAGGAAAATATGAAAGGATGCGCATTGATCGCTGTCTGATAGGATAACACTCACCTCCTTAATCTACATGATTCGTTTCGTTATTGAAGCTAGGTAACATCACTCTTCTTAATACTTAATTGTTATATTCTTGTAGGTCTGGGCTAGGAAGCCGAGTAACCCCTTACTTCCTCGCTTAGGCACAAATTCAGCAGAAGCCTCACCTAGCGGCGGGCTAGTGGCTTTCTATCCGTCCATTCTCAGCTAGGATATAGGTCAATCTAACGTGCAGTTGTACTATTGATTATACTGTCGGCTGTTCGGTGACCGGTCATGATGGAGCCTCTGATATCAGTCCTCTCCTGAGATGCATACCTACTCGGCGGTCATGTTTTAATTGCAAGTCTAGAGAACCTCAAGGAATTCATCTCATGTGTCTACTATTGTTGGTGCTACGGGATGATTGTTTTAGCGGGGAACAAATAACTTTATCTTAAAGCACACTTCACAGATTTCAAACCGCAGAAGATGATCAATCACCAAATTTGCAATATTAATCCTGTGTGGATTAGAAAAAACGGATGATAATATTTCGCTCAAAGCCGAAATCTACTGCAGTGCCTATTACGTGAGGAAGTAGTCATCCTACAACTGATGACTTATTGGCCACCTCGCTAAAGGTCAGGGGCAAAACTTGCAGGGGTTGAAAGGCGTCCGACATCTCGATCAGCACACTTCCCCGGGGAAATGTTTAGCGATCTCTACGTAGATCGACAACATTCAGTATCTCACATTGGAAGGATGTGTGTGAATCCTTGTCTAAGATAAAAGACCTAGAGCAACATCTCTCTGCAACATTTTGACTTCGACGCCTTTCAATCCTAACTCTCGTAAGAAATTCTGCATTGACATGTTCCTTATCTTTGCCACGAAAGTATTTAAATGCCATGCCATCTCCTCTCAATCCTCCAAGTTCACAAACTCCCGCCTCATTTCATCCAGTGAAGAAACACCCGCCAGAATCCTTTCTCTCAATCTCATCTTATGACAATGTCGTCACCACAGATAAACCCTTCATGTTTCCTGTACAGCCCTGGTGTAGCCAAATTTGAGGATAGTGTGTATCCAACACTAAGTGATCAGCATGATGTTATCCTTCGAATTGCATATGTTGGAGTCTGTGGTAGTGATGTAAAGCCTCCAGTCATTTCCGTTCCATAATTCTGACACCCACGTTAGGTTCACATGTGGACGCATGGCGGTTTCACTCAGAAAATCTCGCAGCCCCTCATCATAGGGCACGAAGCTTCTGGCACAGTCCACGAGGTCGGCACATCCGTCACCTCACTTAAGGTTGGAGACCGAGTCGCTGTCGAACCTGGCTACCCTTGCCGCCGCTGCAAAGTCTGCAAAGCTGGTAAATACAACTTCTGCGACAAAATGACTTTCGCAGCCGCACCTCCTACATCTCACGGAACACTCACCAAGTTCTTCAAGATACCAGAAGATTTCTGCTACAAGCTTCCGGACACGGTTGATCTGGACGAAGGGGTGTTGGTCGAACCGCTTGCTGTCGCTGTGCATGTTACCAAACTTGCAGATATCAAATTGGGACAGAGTGTTGTTATTTTTGGTGCTGGCACTATTGGCTTGCTCTGCGCTGCCGTTTCGAAGGCAATGGGTGCTGGGAAGGTCATTTCTGTTGATGTAAACGATTCGCGACTCGAATTTGCCGCCAAGTTTGCTTCCACGGGCACTTATTTGCCCAACGCTGCACAGTCAGCCGAGGAAACTGCCCAGGCTATCAAGGACAAATACTCTCTAGAAGAGGGTGCGGATGCAGTCATAGAAGCAACAGGTGCAGGGCCCTGCACCGAAGCAGGTATCCACGTTCTGAGCTATGGTGGGAGTTTTGTGCAGGCTGGTTTGGGGAAGCCAGTGATCCAGTTCCCTATCATGGCTCTTTCTGAGAAGGAGCTTCATGTGAAAGGGAGTTTTCGATATAATGGCGGCGATTATGACCAGGCAATACATCTTCTAGAGTCTGGAAAAGTCTCTTTGAAAGAGCTGATCACCGCAGTAGAACCCTTTGAAAGGGCAACGCATGCTTGGGAACGAACCAGGAGCGGAACTGGCATCAAGACATTGATTCAAGGACCACAAGATTAAATTGTTTTCATCTAGGGAAAATTCTCATTACAGTAATACACGTGAAATAAATAAAAACGTTACACGGATTCGTAAGCTTCACATTTTTCCATACTAAAAGCAATTATGTGCTTCAAGATAATTCACTGTACCCTGGCTGGAAGGAGGCTAGCGTATCCCAGGCGCGCTAGCCCCTCTTTCTACTGAGTTAGCGCCCGCATCGTAGCTGCCATTTATACCCCATATCCAACTGATGTCGAAGTTCTTCTCCTTCAACAACTCAGATCAGAACAAATCAAGAAAGCCATAACAACAACAAACACAAAAACGAGAACTAGCACATTCCAAACACTAACACCAAACACTACATCACCATGCCTTCTCAGGGTAACTCAGGCTCCAACAACAACTCTGGCAATAGCTACACTCCCTATACCGTCAATAATAGTGGCCAAAACAGCCAAGTAAGACAAGTTTATCTGAGTTGATTACGTCCCTACTAACCACCTCTCAGGGAAATAGCTATGACAATCGTAGCCAGCCCTCGGGCAATGCTTATCACTATAGCAACTCTGGTAAGCCCCATCGTAACTTGTTAACGGGCTCAAAGATCTGATATGTTGAAAGATGGCTCTTACTACTACTCCAATGGCAACAATTCGACCTATCACAACGATGGCAAGGGAGGTGCTACCTATACTGCTCCTGATGGAACTTCCTACAAGAAGTAAAGTTGAGCATCACGATTGCCTAGTGGAGTAAATAACCTCACATTTACAACTATCCGTTTATGGTCCACAAACATAAATCGAGGATGATTGGTTTGGCAGTATTTTCAGCTGGGAATTAGTAGCCTGGGTGAGGACGACAAGCACCACTTGGGGATGGCAAAAGTTTCTGAGTTTATTCATACGTGAGGGTGGCATTCCTTATGTTTTCAGAATTTCAGACGAGGCTGGAGGGCTCAGACAACTACAATACACGAGGTAGTACTGGTACAGCACATCTTACTAAGTTTTTAGCAATGCAACCGGACTTTTAAATTACGACTTCGTGAAGAGTGAATATGAGTATCATATAAACTATGAAAAATGGGACACAGCGAAGAAGAATCATACGTTATAGACACTGTGAGTATATATAAATTGGCTCTTCCAAAATGAGGACTATCTACCATAATTGGTAGCCTGGACACATACTCCCCGAAAATCAAATACACTCTATTCCGTAGTATATTTTTAACCAGCCAATCATAGAGGTTTCTTATAAGTTAACCTACTACTTCTATTGAGTTATCCTCCCATTTTTTCGCATCCTCAAGAATCAACTTCCAAACAGGATCGCCATCTTTCCACACTGCATCTTCCGTATCATGGAATCGTCTAGCACGAGTGCGATACATTGAATCGATTTGGCGAACATCCGAAGTATTTCGTAAGTACCGGCACTCGTCACTATTGAGAAATTCATTATAATTATCGAATTGAGGGAAGTATTTGGCCTGGTTCTTTGAGACCTGCGTGCGAACCTCCAAGGAGCAGCTCTTAGGTACCATCTCGGTATCATAAAAATTAGTTGGCCCATCAGTATTAACTCCAGCAATTTTAACTCGGTGGGCATTAAAACAAACAAGCTCGGAACGTCCAACGGCAGATCTGATATCTTGCAAACCAGTCGCCGAAAGTACGGTACGACCTAGATCCAGCCATCGCATACTAGGAGACGTGATTAGAGACTTCAATGCATCGATGCAAGTGTCATCCAAGTAATTGAACTTTTGACCATGTGCCAATGTAGTCAGCGAGGCCGATAGGTTTAAGGCTACTAATGTATGATCTCCTCCAGATAGTGCAGTGGCAAGTTCGCACACCCCTTTGCTTGTAAGGCCCGTGGATGCAAGTGCAATTCTCTTAATCGATATATTCTTTGCCAAGCCTGGTGCCAGGGCTGAAATACCAGCGTCACCAATTGGATTCGTAGACAAGAACAGACTCTCCAAAGTACAAATCGGATCCGCAAGATATTTTCCAAGACTGGCGCAAGATTTTTGACCAATACCATTGGCATTCAGGTACAGGTGTCGCAAAGCAGCTGGTTTCCCGCAAATGGCATCGATGAGGCGGCTAACTCCTTCGTCACCTAATTCACATGTCTCGAGATCTAATGTTCGGAGCTTGCTCGTGCGTAAAACAAGTTCAGCGAGCAACAGGCTCGAATTTGGACCTAATGGGTTTCGTTTGAGCCCTGCAAAGTATGTATTAGTCTCTACTAGTTATAGAGATTTCCAAGATATCACTTACAAACGTTACTGATCGAGGACGATTTGATCATTTGAGACACCAGAAGCGAAAGTCCCTGGCGAGTAATATGACAACCAGCAAGATACCAAGTCTCTATGCGGTCTGGATATTTTCGAAGGAACTCAGCAATACTATTAGCTCCGGTAGTAGAAATAGCATTATTACCGAGCAGAAAATGTCGGATGTGATGATTTGGTTCCAATGACTCCATCAATTTCCCAATATGTGTTGGTCCAACGACTTGTTTACACAGATCAAGCCGACCATCCTCATATATTATTCCTCGTTCAAACTCTAGCATGGGGGACTTATGAGGCAACTCCACTCCATAGACACCATTGTGACCGAGAGATTCGACGTCTCTGGGCTTGCCTCCATCACGAAAAGCTTTACCCTGAGCCATGAAGCCGAATATCGGTGCGAAGTCCTTCCCTTCTCCAATCTTGACTGGCATAGGAGCTGCAGCTGGTCCTTTCAATTCCAATGGATCGACTTCCTGACCAAGCCACGGGCCTTGAACTTTCAACATTTTCCCTCCAACGTTGTTAGTAGGTTGGAGTTGGGCATAAATCTGATCTTTCTGTAACTGTCGAACAATTGCTTTTGCAGGCGTGATAAGCCGCTCATACTGGATAATCGCAGCTGTGTCTGATAAATCTGGGAATATTGCAGTTGCGAGTCGGAACGCCAATGGCCGTTGTGACTTGTTATGCCGACGTGGAAGTGCTAGAATTGCTTTATCGTTATTGGAGTAATCACCTTTTTGGAGAAGTCGAACAGTGGACAAGTGCTGAGCAAGAGTATATGAATCACATGCGTGGATGGAGACAGGACATGATGTGTCGTCAAGAGACGAGGCCGAGCTGTCTAAGCTATGTGCTGAACTAGCTGGGGAGGGGGATCGAGCTAGGTCCATGGCTAGCTTTGGTGGCTCGTCGCGCCGATGAAAGCTGGAGCGAACGGTCTTCACACGGAAAGACTGATAGACTATAGAACGTTAGTCGGGACTTATTCACAATTTATAACAGAGCCGATTCCGGAAGGTGTGGTTCTCAAAGCGTATTACGCCACATCGAATATACTCATACAAGAATGGACTGCCATAAATATACTTTGGTATTTAGGAAGAGGATATGGACTTACCGGCTTATTTAATTGGGTACAATTCAATAGCTTGATGGAATAAGACGCCAGTGATATATCATTAAAAGTCAAAGTGACTAGAAAGAATGTTTTGGTTTTGTTTTGTTTTTGAATCTACGCTGAACTCTAGCTAGACTTTTATAAGTGAAATCAAATGTCAGTTACTGAGCCAATGGCCATATGAAGTCGAGTCATAGGACAGGGCGTCGAAGACAACTGACGACAATACTAGGCACAGCTGCACTTGGCAGGGCGTGCTCGACATGTTCGTATCAAACGCGAAAATGGAATTTTCTAAAGAAGGAAATCGAAGACATTGGAACTCAATCGCAAAACAACAAGGAAAATTGGAGAATGATTCTTCTGAAGTCATACCAGGCATCCAGAATTTATTAGGACAGAATATACTCAAACACGTGACCGAGCCGCTACTAGTCATACTTCACTAATCGAACCTCATCATAACATTTCAATATTGCTAGCCACCCCATATTTTCATAAATAAATAATCCGACTGTTCGAAATACTAGGTTTATGAAAATGCCAGCTCAGCTTTGAGGATGGAAAAATAACAACTCTTAGCTGTTTTCGGACTAAATATCAAGTAAATCTGTTCGGACGGACTTGCAGAACACTTCAACACGATATGCATCCATCGACAGTCTCCTAAGCTAGTATCAACTACAAATTAGTATGGGTATCAAAAGAATTCCCTCAGTGGGTCTTGGAACCTTCCGACTCAAGGATGAGGCTGTTAAACAAGCCGTGCGAGACGCAATACGCACTGGCTACCGCCATATCGACACTGCAGCTATATACCGCAATGAAACCGAGATCGGGAGCGTCTTACAAGAAATCTACAGCGAGCAGGACAGCAATATCATACGGTCTGATATTTGGATCACATCAAAGCTGTCGCCTTACGACATGAAGAATCCACGAGCCGCGCTACTCAAATCCCTTGCTGATCTGCAAACCACCTATCTAGATCTCTATCTCATACACTGGCCGGCTGTAGCACGAAAATCAGCATCGAGCCCAGAGAATAAGAGATTGAGAATCGAGGCGTGGAGGGTCTTGAACGAGGCGAAGCGTGAGGGGTTAGTATCTAGAATTGGAGTGTCCAATTTTACATCACAGCATTTGAGTGAGCTGATGCATGAGACAGAATTTGGGATCCAAGGGGCATTTGTACAGATGGAAGTACATCCCTGGTATTGGAGGGATGCTTTGGAGATCCAAACAGTCTTCGCTGAACAGGAGGTCGTTCTTATCGGTTATGCATTGCTGGGTGAGGGGAGACTACTAAAAGCTGACTGCTCAGAGGATTTGGATATGATCGCTAAGAGGCTGGGATTATCTCGGATACAGATCGTTCTGACATGGGCTTTGAAAAAGGACTGGGGAGTTCTGGTACGATCTGTCGATATAGATCATTTGCGACAGAATCTTGATGCGCCAAGTTTGATAAAAGTTCTCACAGATAAAGATTATAGACTTATCGACGCCATTACTTCTTCCGACTCAGAAGAAAAGCTGTGCTGGGACCCTCGAGTGGTGACCTAAAAGATGTGGCTAAGAAGCTAAGGACTTGAACTCTTTACGAACTAGATTCTGTACTGAATAAATTACCTTCAGTTTCAACGAATTTTTGCGATGACCTCCACACTAATTGCCCTATTGTTACACACTACAGATGTATACTTACTCAAGTCATTTCTTTCTGGACACCCTAGCATCTATTTCCGTTGTATTGACTAGTAAATCTGGGACAGCTATTTCTAAATCTAGATATGTTTACATCTGCACTTCCTTTTTTCTGTTTACAGTTAGCAGACTGTTGTAAATAACCGTCAATGTCGAATTGCCTCACGTCACATATTTCTGATCTGCTATTTCCAATGTCTTAGGCAGTAAAAGACTATTCTTGACATGACTCTTCCAAAATCGCTTGAATTTATTCAATAGAGATCGGTCATTTTGATCATATTTCCTCAAGCTTTAGATCCAAAAAAGTCCCAGGTGCAGCTGAGAACAAGAAGTTGTAAAAGTATAAAGTCAGAAGAAGCCTCAGCTCTATTCCTCATTTGGTTATACTCTCGTAGCTATTAACACTTCTATTTTGGCTGAAATAATAATGTCACTAGATTTTGCCAAGTATTCTAAAGCCTTTATGTGGCCAATCTGTTTACATATAACCTTCATCTTTCCATCTAAATCCCAGGACTAAGCTGTAACAAGGATCTCTTGTGCATCAAAGAACACATCGTTGGAGGAATCTTGAGAATGATCAGGACTGGATGAGAGGATGGCAGAAATACTACCTAAGTCTTTGATCTGGTCTGGAGTCCTTGGTGACAGGTTTGCAGATGTGCCTTGGGGTGTTACAACAAGCGCTTCCTCGTCATTATCGCTCTGTGTCTTTGCTCGAGTACTGTAGGTGTGTTTGGGAGGGTCTCTCTTGGGTGTGTGCATTGGTATAGTGAGGCCAGAAGGAGGATGAGTGATAAGAGTTGGTAGTGGAACACGTGCTCCGAAATGAGTCTTTTGATACTCTGTGGGATATATATTGTAGTAGGTCTTGATGAGTGGAGACATATTTGCACTCAGTTCTTCCAAAGCAATGCGACCAGAAGCTGGAGGTTTCTCGCTCAGACTGGGCGCGACTTTGCGAATCTTTTCCCATGTAGCAGCAATGTAACTTGTATCATCTTTTTCGATCGATCGAATAGGAGGGCATGACTTCCTTGGTTTGCGGGGTTGGCTAGTGTTTGCTAGATGGGTGGAGGTCTGGGTTATTGGAAGGGACTTTCTCTTCCTCGAGATCGATGCTACAGGTTTCGATGGGTCTTGCTTGTGCTTGGTAACAGGAACATCGGTTACATTGATAGGAGCATCCAAATTTGAAGTTCCAGTCGACTTTCGAACGTTATTGGGCCAGTAAATCGGACGCGAAGATATATTTCCATCTAAATCGGTGAGCCCGCTAAGTGAATCAAGGATCTTGAACGTTACATAGACCCCATTCATCTTATCATCTCGGACACATTGTGGTCTAGGCCCTTTTCTTTTGTCGGGCTTTATACTTTTATCGGGCTTCGTATCGATAGCTGATTCCTTCTTGGCTTTCGCCTCCATGGCAGATTCTCTCCTGAGTTTGTTCTCCACATGTAATGCGCCTTGAGGAAGCCATAGGTTATCTCGCCGAGTCTTCAAATCCGTCACCCACTCATCACAGTCCCATCCAACCCAGTAGTCAATCACATCTCCCCATGTACTTTCTGGCGGTTTAGTCCTATTAACGAATATGACTTTGCCGCCTCGACTATGAACGGCCTTGGCAAATTCTCTGACCATTACTTTCAGGCCATGAACTCGCAAGCTAGTACCAAGAATGAGAAGAACATCAGGGCTTAGACCAAGATCATGTGTAATTATTGGACCGACAAGGCCAGCACTTGGATGTTCCTCGCCGTAAAGAACAATGTCTGGACGCAGCCTTCCAACTGCTATCCCTCTTCGACCCTTTCCAGCACGCTGATCTGAGTATTCTTGGCAGGATGGACAGTCTGGAGCATGGCCTGATAAGGTTGTAGCTTCTCTATTTGCATCCCACGAACAGCCTTTTCCGCAAACTTGACATCTGAGGGCAACCAGGGAACCATGAAGTTGAACACATTCGACGCCTCCGTCATAAGGGGAATCTCGCTTGATTTCCGCTGGTCGATGTTCTCTTTGGATTTTGCTCGAGAATCGTGCCCGATTACCTGGACCTCTTTCCAGGTCTGTACAGAGATCAATCCTTTCTTCAAGACAATCGATATTTTGCGTATAGTTTCGGACAAGTCTGCCGGCATCTCGTAATGTTCGAATAAAGTGGTGAGTTGGGCTCAGTGTGGTGACTTCTTGCTGGACCGTTTGACGAAATTTGGTGATGAACATGTAGAATATGGAAGTTGTGAACGGGTCTTTCCACACCATGGAATCGAAGAGATCTTTGCCTTTCAGATTCGGAAGCTCTGCGCGTGAGGCTTGTGATGTCTGCGATGCCTGTATTACCTCAACTGGTGACTGAGATCTTGTCGACGTAACGCTTGACGCCAACTAAAATATCCCGGTCAGTAATCTTGATGCTTAGTAGCCAGTTGATGATAGAAAGTAAATTACGGCTATTGATCGATAATCCAACTACACCAAGATGACAAGCGTGACACGCAAGATTCACCTCGAGCATCACAAGAATTACTGCAATACAAAGAGAGCTTGAAGGAAATGAGGATGGTTGGACATACCGTCGATTGTGGCGCTATATCTGCCGTATCGGTTGGCGTTGCCGGTGGTGAAGAAAGAGGACTTGAGCAGTGCATGCTATCGGGTTGCTGCTGCCGAGGGCTGATTGATCTAAGAGATGACCTCCTCATTTGTGGTGCCTCTACTAATATCTCGTTTGCGTTCTCCGAAGCTCCATCAGAGTTCTCTTGCTTTTCATCTGTTTCTTGACATTCCTCATCAATCACTTGCACTACCTCTCCATCCTCTTGCCTAACTACTTCATAATACCAACGACGCCTTTTTTTCTTGGGCCTATCATCAATATCATACTCATCTCTGCTTTCCCAGGGAGGGTTCTGAAGAGCAGCATCATACTGGGCTTGAATCATAGAATATAACCCATTCTCTGATCTGAAATCCTGTGGCCTTCTTTCAACACAATGCACACAGTACGAAGGATTAAGAACAACTTACTGGTATTCCACAATTTGTGCTGATTCCTGCTCCTGTTACTACAATGACTTTCTTTGATTTACCAAGGACATCTGCAATTTCCTGTAGTTCTAGGTTCGAGCCCGGCCCAACATTGATAGTTGGCATTTTCCTTTGCAGTAGAACCGATCCTTCAGTCAGGAGCCTTACGAGCAAGTTTCTTCCAAATAAGAGCTATTGATGAGAATTCGGTACACTAAGTGCTTTGCAGAATGAACACAGAGATGAACAAATTTGGGTTGGTGATCAACACGCCAAAATAGCCGAATTGATCTAAATCAAATGGCTCGTTCCCCAGCAGGCTTCAGCGGTGTTCGGGTGAATTGCTAGATTCGAATTCACAAGTATTTCCAATATCCACGCGCTTTAGACGTTGCTATGAATCACTTCTAACCATTCGATCTCTGCCTCCGAGGGTTTGGAATGAAGCAGTATGTAGCTATCGCTGTAAGGTTCCAACCGCAGTTTGGTGGAAGACCATTGAATATTACTGGTTTTCCGATCTCAAGTAGCAGATGTTCTAGAAAGATTGGTAGTGTTGGATGTATGCGATATGATTGACGCGTAAAGTTGGCAGACTTAGGGTTGGCGTCCCGCCAGCAAATAATCGCACAGACTAGAAAGAGGACCTCTTCATGTTTTTAAAGCTTCGAGTTTGGATATTTGGTAAATTTCAGAGGTGGAATGGAGACGCGCCGTGCTTGCTCTGGGATTAAATGTCCAGGAGAATAGTGTTGACTGCAGAAAGAGTTGCTTGGGGTCCTAGGAGAGAAGGTTAGGAACTCGACGCTCGACACTATTAGCGAAGTATAATGAATCTTTATCGAGAGACAAGTTGTTGTAGACAGAAACATTCACGTCGCGTCTGAAGGTCGCTATGTTTACGAGACATGGGTTCAAGTGGTCCGAGCCAGCCTTGAGATCTAGACTAGCGCTTTATACCCCACATCGTGCCAAGACTATTTCCTAGAAGTGTAGACGAAGGTCAACCGCCTGCCACAAGTTCTCCCGCCTTTCACAGTAAATTGTAATATATACCAACTCATTGTGATCCGATCTGTTTTCGCTTCATTGGCAAGCAGATTCGTATACTGTGGTTGGTGCTATCTATGAATTGAAAGACTCGTCAAGTCAGGGCGTGCTTTACTAACGTTCTATCTCATGTATTTACCACACAGTTCACAGTTAGTTTACAATGTTCTGATCTTTTATAATCTTGTCTTACTAGACTCAAATCATCCCGGAAGAGTTTAGAATGAGCTGAGCTTCCTTACTACGTGGGATCATGTAGAAGTTTTACATCGACTTGTGCATTTCATTGCGTTGTTTGTTTACCATATACTGTTTTTTGGAATCACAACAACACAGCAGGAACTGTTAGCATCAGGAGTCTCACCTGAGGTAGACAGCTGTACAAGAGTCATTAAGTGGTGACTACAAACCATGCTTTCGCTTCATCCCTACGGATTAAATATTCCCTCCTGGAAACTCATTTTGTTTACATGTCTCATTGCCGGTACCCATTTAGTCAACATACTCGCCAATGATTCTCTTCGTGCCAATTTCACGATGTCCAATCAATCTGAGCTCAAGTTCGTCTGGCCAAAAGATGGTTACAAAGGGAGAAGTGGGCACAGAGGCTTTTGGGGAAGATTGAACAATATCTTAACTAATAAGGGCCCGGATGTTTTCATTCAGAAAAAGAAGGACCGCCGAGGTATAAATCCAGAGTGGTGGGGCAACTGGTACTGAAATTCGTGGAGGCGAACTCAAAGGAAGTGATTAGTGTTGATTAGTTTATAGGGACTCTTACCACAATCGACAATGTCATAATATTGAAGAAAGTGGACCATATACCTCCAGAGGCTTCAAGCGGTATGATCCGGAGTCCAGGCGGTACGTCAGATGGTCTCATTCCGACAACTGGTATGGGCAGCAATTTGAAAATGACCCCAATGGTGGTCCAATTCCTATTGCGTTATATCCGAGATTCACAGAGGACGAGTGGCGAAATATCAGCCAACTACAACGTCAAGGCAAAAGACTGAATCCAAGAAAGATGGGATCAGACTGGAACTGGAACGGGCCGGAGGTTTGCTCTATCTTTGATTCAAGAATAGCGCTCATTGCTAACTTACTAAAGAGGTTCCAACAACGCCATGACTGGTTTTGGCAAGAAGCACACCGTTTGGGCGAGAATCGTAGGGAAGGTTTACCTCATGGGTTCCCATCCAACCCATTTCTTCTTATGCACCAACAAGTGCGTGCCGATTTGGATGACTGGTGTAATTATGGGCCATGAGATGAAGCTCAACAATTTAAGATAGGGGTTTAATAAAGTTGGTTAGCTTTGGTATAGTGTCTCGAATAGGACTTAGGGCTGAGAACTCATATGAAGACCAAGTCTTCTATGAAGAATTCTTTTTCTGGCAGATCAGTCTATCAATAATACGTGAAAGGAATTTTTGATATCCCGCTTCTTGATATTCTCGACTGCATTCGATATTTACGTAGCTGTTGCCCAATACTAAGACTCTATCCTATCGTTTGCTCATGTTGTTCCGTGGAGATATCGCTACAAGAGTAATGATGAGATAACGATGGCGGTTGAAATTATGGCTATATCATGCAACAGAATTACTCAACTTGGAACCCGAATACCCGAAAAAATACCGTCACGCTGGTATCAGATCCGCGTTGTTGATGACGTTATATACAATATGGCATGTCCACGATTGATAAGCTTAGCATAACCGAAGGTGGGTTGCAAGTTCAAGAGCTGTGAATCGGTCGACTGTATGGCTTGCTACACATCTGTGTCTGCGGGGTATTGGAGGTTGGCTTTTATTGAGTAACAGTCACGGTACCAACTCCAGTTGATCCAAAAGCGAGTTGTGTCTTCAGACATCCCTCAAACATATTTCATCTTCCCTTATACATGAGTATATCGTAGAATATGATATAACCCACACATTACAATTGTAAATTCTGCCTTTGATCGCGTTGTGTTCTAAGTCTGCCGACTTTGTTACCTATTAGTTACACTGCATCGAAGCCACGCCCACAAGATCGTGGCTACTTTCATTTAAGTATTTAATACAAGGCGCTCAACTCAAACCACCGATTCAATCTGTCTTCTACCATTTGTTCGCTAGGTCTAACTATAGACAATTGACTGACAGATCTCCATACACGAAGCATTGCTCGAAAGCCTTGCACAGGATTTGTTTTCTGATATTCTTGCCGATTCACCGCTCAATATGATTCAGCTATCAAACTCAACACATCAAATCCCTTCCGCTGAACGTTGCGAGCCTGGCTCGTTCCCTCTCCATCTTGCAGACCTTCCAAATATCGATGTAGCGCCTTCAAGTAATATCGATCCGCAGAAGGAGGTAACCAAATGGGTGACGAACTTCAATGAAGTATATTCTAAATTCACAAACGTAAAGAAGACGCATACTAAGTTCAAGGAACAGGCACTTTTACTAAAATCTAGACTTGGAGATCTATTCCTTGCGGAGTCTTATTGGAGAGATCATCTCTGCTTGGCTTGGGAATTCCATACACTTCACGGTCCAAAGAAAATTGTGTCATTGCTCGAGGAAATGAAGGGATGTCGCATCAAGGCAGTTGCTGTCGATAATAGTAAGCAGTGTTCTAGCTTTTTTTCTTGAGTGAAGGTCAGAAAGTTGATTTGACTCGGATTGATTAATGTGCTGAACGCACCGAAAAATGCCACCAGAGGAATTGTAACTCCAGGACATTAAATGCTACCGCCGAATTTGGTGTTTGATAAAGACTAACCCAACCTTTCCATCCTAGGTGGCGGAATTCACTCTCCCACAGTCACAGCTCCGTTCATTCAAGCTTTTATGACTCTCGAGACCATCGTGGGAACTGGAGTTGGAATTTTACGCTTAGCAAGGAATAATGAAGGTAGGAACATGCGTATGCTCCTCAGTTCATGACTAATCAAAAGATGTTAGGAGCCTGGAAATGCTTCACATTATACACATTTCTGAAAGAACTCACGGGGTTTCCAGCCTTGATAGGGAAAAATCGACCTCAGGGAGTTATTCATGGAGAAAACGCTCAGCGCAAGAGCTGGCTAGAGTTAAGAACTGAAGAAAGTATTGAACATCCTACTGTTCTGATCGTTGGTGCGGGACAAGCTGGACTTTCTACAGCAGCAAGGCTCAAAGCACTAGGCATCAAGTCTCTTATTATTGATAGAGAAAAGAAGATCGGTGACAATTGGCGTTTAAGATACCGCCAGTTGGTCCTACATGACCCAGTCTGGTTTGATCACAGTACGTTGGACCGAAATTCAAAGAGCAAAGAGTCCGATAATCGCGAGCCCCTCAGAGAATTGAGATAATATAAACCAAGGACAAAATCCTCTGCGAAAATGTCCCGTTTGAGTGTTATCTTAATTCCAAAAGAATGTCGCTGGGTTTTCGATCCACCATAACGTTTAAAGCGATAGTGCTAACTCTAGCCAGTGCCGTATTTACCTTTCCCAGAAACATGGCCTGTATTTGCACCAAAGGATAAACTGGGAGATTGGTTTGAATCTTACGCGAAACTGCTGGATCTGGACGTCTGGACAGAAACAACAATTACTAACTCATCATGGGACGAAGGCACAAATAAGTGGACATTAACGATCAATCGTTTTGGTATAGGCCAAACATTGATCCTACATCCGAAACATATAATCCAAGCCACTGGAGCATCAGGTGAACCACATATCCCCTCAGAGGAGATTCCAGGGATTTCAACTTTCAAGGGGAAGTAAGTATCTACCATGGCACTATTATCTGTAATTATGTAAACTTTATCTAATCAGTACCTTCTCAGGGCATTCCACTCTTCTAACTTTCCTGGGGCTAATCCCTCAACAATCGAAACGAAGAGACAAGCGGTTATTATTGGCTGCTGCAATTCAGGACATGATATCGCACAAGACTACTATGAGAACGGCCATACAGTCACAGTTGTTCAGCGCTCAAGCACGCTGGTCATCAGCGCGGATGCTATGCGTAACTCTTTGGCCGGATTATACGGACAAGACGGCCCAAAAACTGAAGACGCAGACATGATATTCCAGAGGTATTGTTACTTCTTCCTCAACGCTTTCTGGATGATAGGGTTTGAAACAAGTTAAGCTGATTAGATACAGCGTTCCGAATCCTGTTTTGCAAAGGATAAACATCGAGACCACGAAAGGCCACAATGCTGCTGATATGAAGACTTTGGAAGGCTTGGAGGCTGCTGGCTTCGCCTTGGAGTAAGTGAATCACCGAACTTGAAATACATGAAATCCCTATACGATCCTCTTTGATTTCCACGCCCTTCTCGAGACATGTATCTGACCCGTATCTGGAGAATATTGCTAATATTGCATCTTGCTGTTTAGCAAGGGGCCAAATGACTCGGGCTTGTGGATCAAGTACCTTCAGCGAGGGGGCGGTTACTATCTTGACGTCGGCTGCTCCCAACTGATCGCCGAAAAGAAAATAGCCCTCAAATCTGGACACAATATCGCCAAAGTTCTTGCTCATTCTATTCAATTCGATGATGGGGAGGAGATCCCGGCCGATGAGATAGTCTTCGCTACCGGCTACCTGAACATGCGTACCCAGACCCGTAAAATCTTCGGAAACGCAGTCGCGGATAAGGTGAAGGATATCTGGGGCTTTGACGAGGAAGGGGAGGTGCGGACTGTTTGGAGAAAGAGCGGCCACAAGAACTTCTGGATGGCGGCAGGAAATCTGGGGCTTTGTCGATGGTATAGCCAGTTTTTGGCTCTGCAGATCAAGGGCTTGGAGGAAGGCATTTATAAGTACGAAGACTTGTGATGGTTGCGAGAGCTACTTTTAAAGCCTGTTCATTACTTTCCTATGCGTTGCCTACATAGATACGAAGATATGTAACTCTTACACTGACTTGAGTGTCACGGTTGCCTTCAATTTTGTGTTCCACTATCTCTCCAGACGTTGTTAAACACAAAAACACATCATTGGAGAAGATACATTGACTGTAGTGAACAGCACGGTAACTGGTATTTCTGGGTACATCAAAGCTTACGCGACTGTGCAGCAATCAGATTCTCCCTTTTGTTCTAGCTTATTACTTAGAAATCAAGTTGAAGGAAACGGCAGCAGCAATTGAGCACATTTTTACATTGTGTCTTTGCCAGCAAATAAAATTTATTGCATTGAATAGTGATATGCTTATAGTGTTTATTAGGTGCATCCTGTACTCTACCGGCTTTTAGTTATTTTGGTATTTCTAAACGAAGAGCGTATATTTGTGTCTGCGAGTATTGACAAGAATTGACCTATAACAATTTCCAAGAAGATGAACACATCGACGTCACTGATACAGCAGACCCAATCTCGAGGCTACAACAAAAACTGTTCTCTCGTAAGCATCACCTGATGCTCATCTGCTCCCTCGTAATCCAAAATCATCACCATTGCTAGCGAGCTGACCTACCAGCATGCCCCATGCTCTCCTCATGAAGGAAGAGTATTGTAATTTTTCCCACCTAGCTAATGCTGACTCAGTCTCAGCTTTCGATCAAACCGATCTTGCGCCAAGAACCGACACTCGGAAATCGGCTGGATTATGTGGCATTATGTATCAAGGAAGAAATCTCTCTCTCTCTTATGATTCTATAGCGTGGGGTATGAGATCGTACTTTGCTCGTGACTAGATGATGAGAAATCAGATAGATGAAATGTCGTCTTTCATTGGGAACAGAAAGTGGGTTGAGATGGTAGTCGTGTTGAAGTGACGTTTTATGTACAACCTAAGTTTGCTTATAGGAATATTATGAAGGTTTATGTTGTATTCAAGGGAGAGGTTTGACTGTACGTCCGTAGGTGATATGCTACCTCAATTCCCTGATGAAACACATTGAGGCGCTGGAACAAGTCACTGGAATTGACAATTAAGGACATGAATCAGTCACTCGACTTTTTGACCAGTAGAAGGTCCTGTCTTACATCGTATTTTGACTTACGTTGTGGCATGCTGTACAAAATGATACAAAAGGAGCTATATATTTTATGACATAATGAATAGTGTCAAATATCTCAGGAAACTTTGTTCCATGTTGTACTCTGCAATCAGTGGTCACCATACCAAAACCCCGGTATTTCTTCATAGCCTCATAGAGTACAAGTGATGCGCTCCAGCGTCATTCATACTGCAAAGTACAAAGGTTAAAAATCATGCAGCACTCGCCACGCCTTGACTAGTAAAGTGAGTCGAGATCTCGCTTGCAAACAAACACGCTTAGGTTTAAAGAACAAGTAGGAACACGCCCGCACTTCCCTGATCCATAAAGTGCACCATACCTTCTCAAGATGGAAGGCAGCGTTGGGTAGCTATGGGGCGGACAGTAGTATGGCGAAGCAATCCGTGCTTCAACAGCGTTTGGCAACACGTATTATGATCGGAAGGATTCGCCGCACATGGCCGTTCCGAGCTCGCCATGTCAAACTTCCTATTGTCATGCTCAAAAAAACCAGTGAAAGTCTTTCCAAAAAACAAAGCATAGGGAAAGAAGATTTGCATGTACCCCGCGGCGATGGCTTACTGAATCAGTCCTACTTTGCATGAGTGCGCCTCCTGGCGAACCACACGTGGTACCGGAATGTTGTGTAAGGTTGCAGAATTGGTCCGTCACGATTGTTCCAGATATTTTTTTTTACCGAGTTACTCGATCTGGTTCCTTTTGACCTTGTGGAAAATGGATCCGAGGCATTCTTGCTTTCACGTCCTATAAACTGCTCCATTTACGAAGCCTAGATGGCACCGGGAAGGCGAATCAATAGAGCGTGCTAGGGATAAATGAGGCTTGTGAGTGCAAAATGGCCCTGCCGTACGGGCGACTTCTCCTGTAATATACACGTGAGGCATATCGGACGAATAGCACAACGCCACAAAGTAGGCAATCTGAGGACCGGCACGACGGCCAGCGGTCGCTGGAGGTCTGCCATCCAAAAAGGACTCTTGATCGTGGTCGATTTGAAGGTGATTAGCCACGATTGCAGACTTGGTAAGAATAAGTAGAGAAAGGCTGGATCTTCATGCTCCGTGGGCGATCATGGAGCTTTAACTTCGTAGGTAGCGTAAGCAGATCAAGAGCTCTGTTGATCAATTGTGTTAAATGATAGTCTAACATAGTTACGCAAAAACCCGGGAAAAGGCAGCCAGGGGTCTGAGACTTGCAGACCTATAAAGGATTGCTTGTGGAATGAAAACTTTTCCCCGACAAATTTACGTGCATAGCAGACACGTGAGGTGGAAGGCCTGACAAGAAATGTTATGGTGATGGTGGGGTCAGTTATTGGTGCGGTGGAATATTTCCAGAAAAGCCACACCTCTTCAGTGGAGTGATACGCCCGCATTATGCAGCTGCACATTGATTTGAACTTTGGCGGGTAGACCATAGTACTGTAACAGTGAAGCTATCGCCAATTGGCTATTTTAGGGCACACTGGACAGCCTTTCGTGGTCAGACAGATATTCGGCTGAGTCAGGAGAGAACTTGATGCTTTTCGTACTGAGGCTGGGTTTCTCAAAGTAACAGGCGGATAGCATTTCTGATGGTACGCCCGGTTGCTAATGAAGATCTGAGCTATCATACTCAGTACCGTTGGGTTATAGTAGATCACGTTGAGGCAGACAGAAAGCATACCATGATTCGCACGGAGTAGACATCTCCCTCGGCGCTATGTAACGACCTACTGCTTCAGTCTTGTGAAAGTGTGGTGCGGTACATGATACATCGTGACCGCCTCGGTTTCGTGCTGATTCCATGTATGAGTACGTACTTGGTCGTAGGCACCCGAAAACCTTTCGTTCCCACGGAGCAATACGTCGTATGTCATGCTGCGTTTCCCACCCGCCTTCAGTTGGTCTACCCACATACAGTGATACGATACGATACTCAGGCAGACTTCCCCGGTCGAGGAGCCGGAAGGCGGGCATTCTCGAAAGTGCATCAGAACTGCATACATGTAGTCCTATCAGTGTGTCTTCGCTCGAAGTGGAGGTGAAAGCTGCGTGTCAGGCTGCGAACTGCTGCACGCAGAGTCGCTGGTATTTGGTAGCGGTTCTTTCGGCTGTGGTTCTTTTGGATCATTCGACGATGGAGCAGGAGAACAGGAGAGCAGGACTTGACGAGTCTCCTGGGCTGAGCTTCGCTATGCTCCAGTCGAAGAGTGGAAGCGCCGAAAGATCCTGGACGGCGCCGTGCAGCTTGTGTGGCAGATGCGCCATTCACAGTGTTGCGGTGGCTGCCAAGTTGTCAAAGATGTTCAAGTGTTGTGAACATCCCTGCTATTTTGCCTTCGCCTGGCGTTCCGTAGACTTCTCTTGCTATCCCCACCGCCCGTGGTCGTGGATCGACCCGACCCCCATACTCCTCCCGTACTTGTAGAATAGCAGCTCTTAGACCATCAATCATCCCCTCCTCCTCCTCCACCTCCACCACTACCATTATAAACCATATTGATCCTTCCCTCACACCACACATCCCCACTGCCACGATTAATAACGCAGTCTCGACTTCACCCGCGCAGCACTTCACCGCATCTAGAGAGATTTGCGACCTGTTCATGCCACTTCTACCCGCGACTCTTTACCTTCAACTACACCCCACATCATATCGCAGAGCGGCAATCAAACATGTTACTATAGCGCAAGGTCCGGATTCCTCTTTTATTCGTTGATTGCTTTGGTGGAAACCTCTGAAAAGGGCCTCTGCCTTTCACATAGTTCTTCGTTTCATTCAGAGTACATATTGCAAACCCCTATGTCTGTACATCACACCGCTACCTCGCAATAATACCACACAACAGCAATTATGCCCTCAATTATTCGCAGATATAATACAGACGTAAGTTCAAGAAGCACTGGCTCTCGTACCAGTGACGATTCGCAGGACTCCAACAGCACTGCACCTACGCTATACAGTCCGAGACCATCTCTCCTCCACGCCCAAACAGATAGACCTATCTACTCGGAAGCATATGTTGTCTCCCCCGCGACAACCTACTCATCATACTATCCTAGATCATCAGCAGAAACCTACAAGTCAGAGGCATCCCAGGAGGACCTCTTTGAAGAACCCGAATGCTATGATCCCGAGTATGACGTGCCGGAGTATAAAGTCAACGAGGAATTAGAGTCCAGCGTTAGACCATCTACGACGTCGGACTTCGCAGAGTTCTTTCCAACATCGAGGAAACTATATATCCGCCACGATACCACTTGGGATGGAAATATGAACTTGCGAGTTGATACGGAAGATCCACACAGCAAACATAAGTCCAACGTCCAGCTATTTCATATGAAATTGCAAGACCTCAAGAACAGAGACTTCTCGCTCCGGCGATATGAGCGGTCATCTGGCCGGGAAGTTTGCCACTCAAGTAGGAAGTATGTGAAGCCGTCAGAACAACGACCTGGTCTCACACGATCCGTGAGCAACGCCTTCGCCAACATCGCCCGAACTAAGCCGGACTTCAAACGAACCAACTCGACTATGTCGACACAAAGTTCGAAAAGTGAGAGCGCAGCGCGGAGGCAAGATAGCGGCTATGGCTCAAACTCAGAAGAGGATGACGAAGTTGGAGAGTTCATGTCAGGAAAGAAATCACCAGCCAAGATTCCAACAAATACCACAAAGCTTGAGTTCTCAAATTACGCACAGATTGAGGTAAAGCGTTGCGGAGTAAAATCCTCGAAGCGGTACGAGTTTGAGTACTGGGGTTACACATATTCTTGGAGGCGAGAGACCGAGAAGGATGGCGCAGGCAAGGCTGTATCCTACCATCTCTTCAAAGGTGACAGTAGCCGGGCGGTGGCCCATATTGTGCCTGAAATGCGAAGTATGCATCAAATTGAGGCTGAGGAGGCAGCGGGTGGATGGGTGCCTCCTTGCTTTATGTGGATCAGCGACAAAAGCGTTTTGGAGGCACTCACTGATGTTGCAGAGTAAGTCTTACACATATCTCTCGGGGACATAGCCCATCTAACAACCGCTAGCGTCATTGTCGCTACTGGACTCATTGCTTTGGTCGATGACTCTATAAAGAGGCACTTCCATACAAAACCCAGGTCCCGTCAAGTAACTGTTCCTCTTACCCAGCTAAAGATGGACTTCGTTGGTCCCAAGGTTATGGTCGAACACATGTTCAAAAGACGTAACTCAGGAGGGTCGTCGAAGCAAGGCTCTCCACTGAAAAACGCGAGTCCTCTCGTGGCTTATTAGCTTGACTCACCCTCCATCAAGCTCCAGGTAGATAGAGATGTTGGAGAACAGATGAAATGTAGAAACAACCAGGTTAGAACAGGACGATGGCCTCTCAGTGGTTGTCGGATGGATGGTATTGCGAGCAGGTGCAAGCAAACCATATGATATACGCATGGACAGGGGCATAGGCATGGGATACCACGGCGTTTGGCATATTGAATTTCTGGCCTGACACGAATAGTAGACGTAACTTTCCATTCAGTCTGTTAGCATAGTCTTCTTCTTAAGGATAGGACAGGATACGGCCTTTTAATGAATTTCTACAAGAGCTACTCGGTCTGCTTGATTAATAACCCACATGGACAGGTGATTGGCGTGCAACTCGCCCGGTCGTGGTGGTGCATTATCTTGGAGGCTCTTGAATGAGGCTTGATTGTGAGGGGTAGTGTGACATGTCTGTCATAAAAGCCTCATAGCACACTTTGAAAGAATGCCGAATTCTAGCTGCTTGCCTATGCTTATGATATAGACGTTGAGCGATAATGAGTATTTTTCTTGTGCAAAACGTCGAGGCTCAACCGATCGTCTACTACACAATGGAAAACTCCATACAACACAATTGATCCGTACACCCTCTTTTACTGACGCTATTTAGTATTCTCGATACAACCCCGCAGATATTAGAAGGTCTTTCATTGCTTTTTTACCTTCCTGATTGATCAGGAAGGTAAAACAACTGGCATGGAGAGAGAAAACCTCATCCAACCAACTCCATCCCAATGGATCTGCCGAGTTGATCTCGCATCGATCGAGATGAACTGAATCCTAGAGCAAGGGGTTTACCGGATTCTGCCCAATATGACCAACCAAGCTTACTCTAGAATCAGACCATTTTGATCGGAGAAACATGGTAAAGACTAGCTGTTTTCTATAGCTCAGGTTGGGTCCTTGATGGATCACCATAGATCAGCTGTATACTTGGATAAAGTTAACATCGATATCAGTTGCGTCTATAGCATTTATCATGAGTGCGGCTCGTTCGTTGAAAATATGGAATCAGGCTCGGCCTAATTCGCTCTATGAAGGGGATCTGGGAGGCTCTAATCAAGTATGTAGACGAGATACAAGATCTCGAGCGGGGAAGTATGACAAATTCATGCCCATCACCTACTAGACTGTGAATCTACAAAGATTTGTATTTTATTTTATATTTCATACAATGATAAGGCTCGTTAGAGCTACACAAGAGGTCCCATCAAGTCATTGCTTAGTACATTTCTTCCACTCTCAAATATGTTGGCATCCGTTATTATTTAGTTTCGGGATATGGCAGCCGCTTCAATGCTTCATATTACATTCAAACAGCTGTAAGGAATCTAGTCAAACGCAGTGGACTAGGGATATAATTGGACGCAGTATGACAGAAGATCCCGAAGCCTCAGATGATACAGCAACATTGCTAGGCAAATGTTGTAGTCAGCCTCAGTCGCTTTAAGTAGCATGAGCAGGTCATCTACAGTTTGTTAAGAAGGTTATGATGTAATTACATTTGGCTATGCGTAGCTAAATATCTCAAGATAAGAGTAGAGATGGGTATCATTGCAAAGTATACATAAAAGTGGAGAGTCCCAAAACCAAACGCCTTATACCATGCTTTCACACATCGCCGAACCAGCGCATCCAATGCCAGCTAGACGTTAATTACTAAAAAGAAAAGTCGTCAACAACTTCCCCCATCCTTTCCTTTCTCTTCCACACCCTCACCATTGCCAACTGCTCCGCTCACATCTTCCACGTCCTTCTGCGTCGCTACTGCTTCATCTCTCCTCGACCTCTCACCCTCAATGTCCGCCTCTCCACCCTCCTCCGGTGGCTTTAACGCAACCACACCCGCTAAGCCATCACCCAATTGGCCTTGGATCAGATGCCGTTTCTTTGCACGATCGAGTTGTACTTGGTAAAGCAAAGCATTGGGATGGGCCGCTTTCTTGGTAATCTGACGGAGGGCATTGGCTAAAGCGGACATTAAGCAGTTGCCAAAGATGAGTTATCTGCTTCAGCTGATTTTGAGAACTTGACTTTGGTGCCTACCTAAGAGTTTATGGAAGATGAAAGTCGCAGATGGAAGGAGGAGGGTTGGGGAGTCTCGCTTACGTAGCGGCCGCTAGCGTTTATTATGCTTGTGTTACTCTATACAATTGGTTGCTTCGGGTTACAGTATGTCACCAAGGAAGAGACAGGCTTAAGGCCGAGTCATTAAGTAGCTAAGCTTTCATTGAAATATCGTGAGCAGTTACCCGAAGGATTTAAATATGTATACAGAACGCCCCCATCTTTACCAATGCATTACAATTCCAAACAGCCAGACAACATTTAAAATCCAATGGCGGCGTTGAAGGCGTCAGCCGAAGCTTGACCAGTTGCTTTGGCTGCAATGTGTTAGTAAAGTGTACTGTTAAATGGCAGGACATGAGACTTACCAGCAGCAGTCTGACCCGCTTTGCACGCAGAAACGGCTTCAGCTCCAGCCTTGCATGCGGACTCTAGTTGGCCACAAATGAACGAAGCAATAACACCAATGTTCAAAGCAGAGCCGTGGTTGAACTCTGATTCATCGTTGGCAATGAATGCGGCTTGATCGCGACCCTCAAGACCCTCTTCGAACACAATGCTAGGATCCGAGCAAGATCCGAAGTCAAGTGCTTGTCGCTTCACCTTGGCAGAGGCAGCAGCGTTGCATTCCTTTTCTTGAGCGTTACAATCAGAAACAGATCCATCTGCAGCTCCACTGTTGATAGCGTTGGCACAAGCGTTGTTCTGGATGGCGCACGAGCGTTGGAGAGCGGCTCCAATGTTCACAAAGGTGTTTCCGTTGACTGAGAAAGGACGGTTGCCAGCTGAGGATTCAACTGCAGGAGGAGCACCACCTAGAGTTCCGGTGAAGCTCTGAACGTTTGCTATTGACAGTTAGTCCATGCTCGATATTAAGTTGTAGCTATTTACGTACTTCCAGTAGCACCTCCAGTAGCACCTCCAGTGGCGCCTCCAGTAGCACCTCCAGTGGCACCTCCGGTGGCACCTCCCGTTGAAGCACCTGCACCCGCTGTCTCTGTAGCGCCAGCACTGGCTAAAAAAGGAAACGTTAGCGGTTGACATTGAAATTATCCAGATATTCTTTTAAGATGAAAATCTACAGCCTACTCGGAAATATCGACCTATAATAAAGGTAGAGAGAGATGCTTACCTTTAGTAGCAGTTGCAGCTCCTGTGTTTTGAGCAGCACCTGCGTCAACAGTGACTGTCTGAACCACTGGTGCAGGGCATGCCTGTTGAAAATTAGCTTTTAATCAACAAATTGAAGACTGCTAGTTCAAAGTGACTATTTGGGAATGCTTGATCAAGCTCGGCGAGATGAGTTTAACTTACATCAACAGCTCCGGCGGCTACAACAGGGTTAGCAGTGGACATAATTGTAACAGGGGCCAAAAAAACTCACCTCCGTCTTCGGCAGCAGCTCCACCATTACCAGCAGCAACTCCTGAGACAGCGGCATCGATTTCGGCAGCTGTTGCATCCTCGACCAAAAGGTTTTCAGTGAAAATGCAACCGATTGGGTCATCAACGGTATCACAGGTGTTTCCTGCTCCAGTATTGTCTGCTTTCTAGTCGGGATTAGCAACGGCTCTCAAGTGCCTCAGAATCAAGAAAGCTTACGTCTCCAGGGGCAAAAGTTCCAGACTCGAGGGCCAACTGTGGATCAGCTCCGATTGATGCAAGTTGTTTTGCCAATTCAAGAACAATCGCCTTGTTTCCAGCAGCGGCTCCGTCCGCGGCAGGATCCTGGTGTTGTGTGAGAGCAGCAATCTCAGGGTTGACAGCTGTGTCAGTGCACAGGACACTATTGACACCAACACCAGCAGTGTTTCTTTCAAGGGTTCTAAAGATCAGGGCATCTGCCTGAGCTTGGACATCACCAGCCGCCTTCGCGTTGGTGTATGCCCGATCAGCAGTAGCTTGGTGACAGCAGTCGAGGTTGGTGATGGTTCCGCAGTTATCGGTGGCAGCTGCGTTTCCAAGGAGACCAAAGACAACATCTTTGATTCCCTCTGGGTTGTCGAGGTTCAAGCTCGTACGGACACTAGTGAGAAACTTCTCATGGGAGTGCTCTTGAGGAACTTCACGGCCACGTAACATACGAGCTGGGAATCTTTTGGGTGCTGGAGCAGCGAGGGAAAGACCAAAAAAGGCGATCAGGATTGTGGCGGTTTCGTACTTCATGTTGGCGGTCGAAATGTAATTGACTGATAGTTTGGAATTGGAATGACTATAAAGGACCGGCCTAGATAACGAATAAAGCAATAAAGAGTGTATGGAAATAAAGTTCACAGAACTGGTAAAGAATGAAGATGCACTGAAAGACTGACTGAAGATGGGATGAAGAGAAAAAGCATACTGGGTGGGCGTGGGAAGTACCTTATAGCTTGAATCATCTTGGCGTCCTTGTTGTTCGCCAGACCCTGGATCAAACTATCGAGGCAGGTGTAGGAACGGCATGCTGTGACCCTTGACGCCTGCGTGCAATTACTCAAGCTGTAGATCATACACTCAGAAGTAGTGTTTCCAGGTGGCCATGTTCGATCCGAACTTCGTTGGCGTCAACAGAGCTACCAACCTCGACAGTCCCTACTATTGTATGAACGAGATGAGTCGTTCGGTGGAAGCACCGATTGGTTGCTAGTAGGACGAAACTCTAACATTGACAGCGGATGAGACCGTGCCAGCTTGGCAATTTGACGCTGGGTGCAAGCTTGAGCAAGCTTGAGGAGGGAGTTGAGATGAAGTGGTGGCCATGATCGGCCGAGCAACATATGGATTGCCTCGACCGCCCGCCTGGACACAGCCTACCTTGCAGCTTTCTCTCCAATCCTCCGGTACGGAAGGCTTGTTGAGCCGCGAAGACCTTGAAGTCATGATCCTTTTGGACGGAAAAATACGTCGCACACCTGAGACGTCTCGTAAAGCTAAGCGAGCCGGGGTTCTCAAGCGCTAATCTCCCAACGACGTTACAGACTTGCCTCTAGTCTTACAAATTTTTGAAACCTCACGCATCATGTCCCCGCGGATACTCCATTCTGTAACCTCGTATGCCGTAGACATGATACCGAGCAAATTGGGGAAAGTTGAACCGTGACGCCTCAATCGTCACTGGTCGTCTTTATAGCTCGACTGGAATGAACTTGGAGGAATGATAATAAGATTTCTGAGACTACAACCGCAGGAAGTCTGTTAGGCCATGATACTCATTTAATAATCACTGATTTTACCTTCTTTGCAGCTTTGTGGAGGTGCTTTATTGAGCGTTCATAAAATATCCCTAAATTTCTATTCTGCTTTGTGTTGTCAATTAATTTCCAGATGAACATGATCTCCAGGAGATTTATTTTCGGCATCTACAATGCATGATATATGATGAAGCCATGCATCCACAGAAAGAATAAATGTTTGGATTGCCCCCGGGGGTTAATGCTATGAACCAGGCCAGGGAATATCGTCAGATGATGGAGACCATTCAATGCATAAGCCTCTGCCGCCAAAATAAGTGCCTTGGTAGTTCCATACTTCAGCACTGTGCGTGATGGCATTTGCTATGCTATTCATCATACATGGAGAAGCTTTAGACTCATTCATTGCCAGTTATCCACCACAGTGTTACTCCTACCCAGTTTATTAGAATCCTGCATGCGTTCAAGTATAATTATATATCCTCTCGCAAGCCAATCTTCGATCGAAATAGTCATAAGCCGGCTTTGTATCCTGACCGTACGTTGATACATAGATGATTGTGTTCCCTCTTATCTGAATAGCATCAAACAGTTCTTAGGAAAATGGGACGGTATTTGGCAAGTTTTACAGTTCTTTCTGAAACTCTGAACGCTACAACGTGCCCCTATATGATGGCCATTGGAAAACTGCGATTGCATGATCATGATCAGATAGTTTTAGAAGTGTTGGAGACAAGAATAACTCAGTCATTTATCAAAAACGGCTGAACAACCAATCAGCAAACATGACTTTCGTCTTCAGCTTTGGAAGTGAGATTATGGAAAGGAAAGTCTCAAATTCTCTGGGAACAAATTTCATTTGATATCATTTGAATTATCCGCACTGCCGAACATTGTAACCAAATCCCTTTGACAACCGCAACTAGCTCTTTGTTTGCTGTCCACGCCGTCATTCGGTCCAAACAGTCCTCTTGAGATGCATCTCTGACAAATATGCAAGGGATAGATGAGAGCCTTGGCCCTCGACGAGCAATTCAAGGAAGAGAAAGTCGACACACCATATGATACCCCGATTTGCAACACATCAGCCCAAGATAGGTAGGCAAATAAATGGGCTGACGATCACTGAGTTTATAAGGTCGCATCCTATCTACAACAATATCGATGTCTTTACCTGTGGAAAATCAATCAAGATATCCAAACACCTAAGCAGTCCGGCATCCCTACCCCATGGGAAGGAGCCTATCCATATCCAACTATATATCACAAACGAGAAGGGCAACCGGCTGTGTTTATAGCAAGGTTGTTTTTCCTGCTATCATGCGAAAAACATGAAAAGAATGCCAAAAAATACTGGCCCATCACCATGTTTCCCCAATAATTTTAGGGGAGGATCATTACTCTCAACAAGTAGCGAGCATAGAGGTCAATGCTGCCTTTTCGGCTGAGGTGATGGTCAATGCCCATACGTACTTGACTTGAACCCAAGAGCGAGCGTAGGTGCAGTAGTACGAGGCTGGTTGTGTCAGCGAGGGTCATGAAAGTACATGGAATCATAACTTACTGAGAGGGGGTTTCCAGTCCTCTGGTCCACTGTCACTCTTATCAGAGTTGACATTATCGGTCACAGCCCAAAGTTGGGGGTTTGTGAGGTCATTGGCGAACGACTGTCTCTTGGCTGTAGTCCATGCCGCGGCTCCAGACTGTTATTGACTTTTAATTAGATATCTATTCTTACTCTTAGACTTCTTATAGTGACGGTCGCCTACCTTCCATGCATTACTCAATGGCACCATATGGTCAATATCAACATCACTCGCTGCCGACCAAGTTGCGCCATCATAAGGCGAAAACCAAGTTCCACTTGTCGAAGCACAAGCACTATTCTGAACAGTGTTGGTACCATCGCGCCTCAATACTACCTCTCGAGTATTACAAGCTCCTGACTGGGTAATCCAGTGTGGGAATAGGTCTCGGCTGTAGCCATCCTGGCTTCCTTGAGCCTTGACGGTGAGTGTTGCAAGGCGAGTTTTGGCATCAGCTGCTGATGGGATACCCGGAGCAGTCCGTCCCTGCAGGAAAGGGGCGGCTTGGGAGAGAGGTGCAAGCAAGAGCGTGCCGAGAAAGATGAGTGAGTGCATGATGGAAAATTGGGTGGCGGGAGCTTTCAGATCAAGGCAATATAAGCAACGACTGTGCCTACTTGAAGAGAGGAGAAAGAGAGGTGGCGATTGAACATCTTTATATACATCTTCTAGCAAGCAGCCTTGCAGCAGTGTCACCCACACCACTATCGCCAGCGTCGTGGGAACGCACTTGGATCTCACACTAATTGGAACTTGTGTCTTCGCTCCTGGCGATCTTACCCTTTGATCTGTTAACGTTAGCGCTGGCTGATCATGTCCCCAGACACGTTATCGATAGCCGCAACCTGAGCGGTCACGATAGACATCGTCAAGGGATTTAGCAATTTGGCCGGCCATCTGGTGATTTCTTGTTCGGGAACGATCCCCGTTCCATAGCTGCCAGTCAGCTCTCTATTCTCTATTCTTGGCACGAGTAGGTCGATTTAAGCTCAGCTTCGACCAAGATACTCCAGACGAGTACCGACGGCAATCAGGGGATTCTTCAGAGCAAGGACATTCTCGACGAATCATATCCACACATGGCTGATGAAGATGCTCGGCTCTTAGTTTCCAACTGCCCTTTCAGGCCAGGATTGCGTGTATCCGCTATTAATCGGCGGGCTCCGTAAAACAGAGATCGCCATTATATGCAAGTAAGCAAGTAAGCATAGTAAGCTACTGGTCTCCAGCACATGTTATGGCTCCCACGGCTGAAATTTGACGTTGTATTAATATACCGTGTTGGTGGACGATGCGCAGACCCCACCAGGTACCGATGCCGAGAGTCTTGCTAGCTGCTCCACTCCCCGCAGGTACAAACAACATTACTCTACAGTACATTATAGGACCACATGCAATACTTAATACTTTCTCTATATTTTCTTGATCGGAGCAATAAAAAGCCGATAGAAGATATACGAGCATGTCGAACCCTGCTGAATACATGGTTCAGCCCTAAGCACAATTAATATTTTAGACCTTTGCCCCATCCTCCAGCCATGCCAAAAAGACTTGAATAGAGACTACAATCAGCCAAAGTGTGAACCATAGTCCTCGAAGCTATCTAGATGAAACAATGGCCCCGAGCCTTACAAAGCCCAAGGCATTCTTCCAAGCAGCGCCCTGCGCCGCTACCGTAGGGACAAGAAAGATAAAGAGCATACTACTTGCTTCATACGGCTAGACTCTCGCCCCGCGTGAACTCTGAAGATACGGAAGATAGAATCACGCTTGTTGCTTGGAGATCAATTTTCAAGAGGAGAGAACCACAAGAACTCTGGCTTAGCCCAGGTAAAGATAAGAACGAATAGTGTCGCCTTCCTGCTCTGGGTGCTCTTAATACCTTGCATCTGCTAAATCATAAGCGTCCAGGGCATTGGATCTGAAGCATGCTCCATGAATGGTTTCCACATATCACGAAGCTTCATGGAAGAGAAGCACTGGCTGGCTCTTCTTATCTTTTAACGAAGCTCACGACATGAGCTATGAATATCGAATGAAGCTAAAGGAATTGTAAAATAAAACACCTCAGAATAGCATCTCTTCTGCCACAATACTACTTGCAGTGACCAATCCAGCCGTTCGTACGAGTCTATTCACGGATGACTCTAGGGCCCGTCTATGTTGGATTATGTGAGTTACAAACAGTAAAAAGTCCAGCTGAAAAGGAGAGAATCCCGGTGACTTAGATGATGAATCTTAGAAATATGGCTTTCCAAGCGTGATTTTAATAATCGGACTTTTGACATCATTCTGTCTGTTGCTTGGGTTGCACATCTAAAAGAATTAATACACTGTCCATAAAACATCTCTAATTAAAGCATTATCATCCATCAACTTGCGAATAAATATGTCTTACATTAATCCCAATATCAACTTGAGCGTCGGTCAAATGGATCAGCCGAATGAAGGAACTAAGTAAAATGGTCAATTAGGACTACAGTTTTTTGACCAAATGCAGATAGATAATCACATCCCGATGGAAGAAGATTCCCTTTGATAGTGCCCCACTATTGTGACGGACATCTTCTCTTGGCAACTGCTGGCACTTGTGCTCAAGACAAAGCGAGGCTGACGGAAACAACAATATTGTATACTTGACCTCTGTCGCTTTCTGCTTTGATTCACTCTTCATACGAAATGATTACAATTCTATATGATTCACTTGACTTCGTCTTGGAACAGATATCTTCCACGACACAGAATATCGCAACTTCTTCTACCAACACATCCAGAAGCATTTAATTATATGCGCTTCCTTCAAATCTTGCGAGCGCGCAAATAACCGAAGCAAGAGGGCAAAATGAACACATTTTTCAGATTTGTAGGGCTGTTTTCGCCCAACAAGCGTCGCCGTACGGCTGGACCTGGCACACCTACGCAGCAATCCTCTTCCGAACATGCCCATCGTCCCGTGTCAGAGCCACAGGACAGAAAAGCAAGAGCTGCGCTCCAAGCCAGGGTTGGCCAAAAGGATATCCTGTACGCGGATACCAGGTTTGGGCCTGGCTCACGGAAAAGAGAACGGGACAAGGAGGACTCTTTCGATGTTCGAGACGAACGCAACTACTTGATTGTTAATAGCGACAAATTTATAGTAGGCGCCAAAGAGCTAGAGCAGGATGACGAGGAGTCGTCTCAAATAGAAGATAAGGGGGAAATAGAGTATGACGAGAGTTCGGACAAGGTGTCGCCAGAAGACTCAGCATCCCAAATCACACCTGTGGAGGACAGCGAAGACGAACTTGAAGGGGAGGAGAATCTAGTGGAATTCGACAATGGAGCGGATGACGGTAACGAAGAAGTTGAAAACGACAGCCTTGAAGGGGTTTTGTGGCAAGCTGATGAGGAGACTACTGCCCAAAGGAAGGTTCAAGAATATTTGGCAAGGCAGGCGGAACTCATGTCTAGGCAAGAAGAATTCAAGAAACACATCGCTGGAGGGCAGTGGCACCCCGACGAGCTCTATCTTTTTGATAGACTCAGCATGCGTTCCTTTGAGCCGATCTTCCCAATGATATGGCAATTGGATTTGCCTACCCTCAATCCTGCACTTTTCTCCAATGGAAAGACATTTTTCAACACTAACCACGCGGGCCGTGACTATGGTGAGTCGTCACAATACTCTAATATGACTTGGCTAATACTATTAAACAGCCGTTAAGGTACTGTTGAGGCTATTCGATCTTGGAGTGCGTGTTAAAGACCTCGCAAAGTACACAAATGACTGTGTGCCATTAATGACCAGAGAGATCAAGCAGGTTGTCAAGTGGTCAGAATGGGATGGTGGCTACAAAAGGAAACGATTTATTCCCGTTCTGACTATCATCTCGGCGAAGCCTAGCCAAGATACCGATGCAATACTGAAATCACTTCGTGACCAAATGGGGTTCCTTGCTAGTAGACATCGTGAGTATCTAGCACTAGACGAGCCTCAAGTTGTCGAAAATGGTGAGGTCGAATTGTACTCAAGCAGACCTCCAATTTTATACGGTATCATTCTCGCCCAAACAATGGCAATCTTTAGCACACTCGACTCGTCAGTTCCAGAGGCAAAGACGAAGCATATCGCCCATTTCGACTTCAAACAACCTGGACATTCAGTTTGGAACGGAATGGCAATAGCGATTATTGTAGTCATGGCTAGGAACTACACAATGTCTTTGCTCGAGACATTAGAGGACGATGATTCAGAAAGTGACCCAGATCTCTAAGACCACTGTAGTGAAACACAAATAGAGGTGAATCCGCCTTTTGGGCGCGGTAAGGGAAATGGCTGATGTTTGTTGTTGGGAGAAATTGAAAGGCGTTATGGACTAAAGGATTGCCGAACGGCCTCCTTATTTCTTTTTTTGCGAATATACCCCGGGAAGCAGGCAGCCCTTCAACTTATTCAGTACCTGCGATAATAGCTACATGTGTTTGTTACGAAATGACTCCTTTCAATTTCCTTTGACAGTACTAGTGCGAGTATAAGCACTCTTTTTAATTTAGTCTTACATACTAATATACATTTGCACAACAAGTCGTGTTCCTTACCCAGGTAAATTGACTGCTATTCCACCTTTCTCCCTCCTTTTCTACCTTCTACTTTACCTCTCCATCCTCAGTCCTCCAAGCCCCTCTTCTCCATGTCCTGAACCGCATTATCCAGCTCTCGAATCCGCTGTCCAATACGACCACGAATTTCCTCCCCTGAGTCACTCTGCAAGGCTTGGTCATACATTTCCTTTAGCATATTCAGCTCATCCCTAGCAGCTTCCCTATCCTCGGCTGCATAGACGGACTTTTTGTCTGTCTCCTCGCTAGCGATCTCAAATTCGTCACGGGCGGTGGCGTATTGTTCGGTAATCTTCTCAATGAGTTCGTCAGCTGAGGTTTTGGTGGCGTAGGCACGTCTTTGTATTTGTGAGGATATAGAGGAGACAGTGGTGCGGGATGATAGAGTGGTAGGTTGTCTAGAGGGGGAGACGAGTGTGGTGAGTGTTCGACAGGACGGTTGGATGCGTTGGTAAACGATAGAGTAGGATGCCTGAGCCACCCGTGGGGAAAGTCTCTTTAATGCCAGCATATTGAAAAGAGTGCGGTGAGGTATTGTTTCTTTGAGAATAGGTGTTCAGATTGTGATCGATTGTGAATATTGATGACGAGGCTGAGAAGATCTCAGACAGGGTTCAGGGAGTCAACTTATCGATAAGCTTTCTGATAACTTCACTTTCAGCCTTTCGGGAGCTAGCACTTGCAGGGGTGGCTTGAGACGTTGAGCTAGCCTCGAGCCAGGTTGGGGACACAGGTTAACATATGCATAGCTCAAAGCCATCCGTACGACATTCATTCGAAGTTTGACAGCCATGGCAGAGAAGGACGCTCCTATTCACGTGGCGCTTTATCGTCAAGCTATAAATCTAGCGATGGGAACTCATCCGTTAGCAAAGTTTGTTCCTGTGTTGCTTCTCCTCGCCGACTCGGTGCTCTGTAGCTTGATTATCTCCCATATTCCCTGTAGGTCAACCGACAGCCATCATTTACATGCGATACTAATGTTGATCGCAGACACCGAGATAGACTGGAAAGCATATATGGAACAGATTGAACAGTTTGTAAACGGAGAGCGGGATTACACAATGATTAAAGGAGGGACAGGGCCGTTGGTTTATCCCGCGGCGCATGTGTATGTTTACTGGGCTTTATACCAAATCACGGATAAGGGGAAGAACATTTTACTTGCGCAACGGCTTTTTGGGGTTCTGTACTTGAGTACAATAGCCATAGTGATGGCTTGCTATAAAAGAGCAAAGGTATACCTCACTCTCTATATGTGGAGATTCAACTGCTGATACATCTAATTATCTAGGCACCACTGTATATTTTCCCGATGTTGATCCTCTCGAAGCGTCTACACAGTATTTTTATGCTACGGCTATTCAATGACTGCTTTGCAGTCTTTTTCTTGTGGGTGTCGATCTATTTCTTCCAACGCCGAATATGGACTATGGGTAGTCAGGCATACAGCTGGGGGTTGGGTATTAAGATGTCCTTACTTCTAGCATTGCCAGCAGTGGGAGTCATGTTGTTCCTGGGGAGAGGTATGGCGGGCAGTCTTAAGCAGGCATGGATGATGATTCAGCTACAGCTTGTCATCGCCTTACAATTCCTACCAACTAATACAGTAGGTTACTTTCGGAGAGCTTTTGAGTTCTCGAGAGTGTTCATGTTCAAGTGGACTGTTAATTGGAGGTACGTGGGCGAGGATGTTTTCTTGAGCAAGGCATTCTCGATATCATTATTAGTAGGGCATGTGAGTACATTAGTGCTGTTTATTACAACTAGGTGGCTTAGGCCAGCCGAAAAACCAATATGGGACATGGCTATGAATGCCTTGGAAGGAAAAGAACCGCTTGGGGCACTGCAGCATGCAGTTTCTATACGGATCTCGCCTAACTACATTTTAACAGCCATCCTAACAGCAAATGCCATTGGCATGCTGTTTGCCCGTTCTCTCCACTATCAATTTTACGCATATATTGCCTTGTCAACGCCATTCCTACTATGGCGAAGTGGAATGCATCCTATCCTTCAATACGCTCTGTGGGTGGCGCAGGAATGGGCCTGGAACGTGTATCCAAGTACGGATACAAGTTCGATGGTGGTTGTAGGGATCTTGTTCGTTACGGTTGCAAGTGTTTGGTTGGGAACAAGAAAAGACTTTGTAAATCCTAAAGGAGATGGAGCGGCTCCAACAAGGATCACTAAATAAGCCTTATGTAGCTATGAAAGCCACCTACTCATCTTCGGAATCAGATGGAGGCATTTTGCCTACAGTTGATTCCTCCTCGTCGGAGTCCTCAGCATATGCAGAGCTTTTAGGGAACTCTTTAGGCCTGCGCAGCGACTGGTTAGCGTAAATTTCCCCAAGATAGTGCCCTCCCTTACCAATACTTCTCCTTTCTCCACGCATGCTCCTCTCGTACAACATTGATGATCTCTCCATCAATCTTGTTCTGCCTCACGTCTGCCTCCTTTGTATCGATAAGAACATAGCCGCCTCGCTTAATCCATATCGTGTTCCGGAATCGAGATGGTAGTTCAACCAGGACTTGAGTCTTGTCTGGGAGCGTACAGGAATATAAGCTGTTGCCTTCGGCTTTGATTACTCTTGCGATCGTTTGTGTAGCCTCAAGTGCCGATGGTGGGGTGGAGGTTTCTTCAGCAGCTGCTGTAACGTTTCTCTTAGGACGGCCCATAACTTGAAATCGCAGCCGAATCGGCAACCTTGTTATTAATGTGCGACTGGTGATTCAGTGTGATGATGTTGAAGATGTGGGGCGGTTAGTATGGTATAATTCCAAAGCCTGCGAATTTATTTGTGAGCTGCCGCCAAGAATGTCGGCCCGGGACTCGGGACAAAAGGGAACGATTTACCGATCAAACAAACCCCCTCGCTTGCCAGCAAAGGTGGGCTATGTAATCTGACATTCATAGCTGCAGCTCAAATTATCAGTTGGTTTTTGCCACAATAAATAGAAAACTATCACACCTTGTGTATAGTTCTGCTTTCTATCCTAAATATATTAATTTTATGTTTCCATTTTCTATCTGATTCACCTAGTAACTCTACAAAATGAGTAGCCATGGCTTTGGAGCGCTTTTTGAAGTCGAATCATTACCCACGAATCCACAATCTCCTCGTCCGCCCCAAAAAGCAGTTGCGAAAACATACCATTCGGTCCCGTTGCCTCTCACCTCTGAAGCTGTAGAGCTTAATGATTTGAATTTGGGTTCCAAGCCCAATGGTGATCGTAGACAATCTGGGGATGCCACTCCCCAAGGCATAGCGTCCGCTGCTAATGATCTCGAGATGAGCAGACCATCTAGCCCGGGGAACGAGGAACTAGATGGGGTAGATGCGCTACAAAGCTTTTCCAATCCACCAAAGAACAGATATAGGATGGTCGCGATCAGCTTGATGAACTTTTTAGGCGGATTAAGTGACTCAGCACCCGGTGCCTTGATCCCATACATGGAGAAGTATATCTTAGAACAACCTTACTAATATCTTTCTCTGACACTATCAGGCATTACAATATTGGCTATGCTCTTGTATCGTTGATCTTCGTGACAACTGCTGCTGGATTTATCACGGCCGCTTTTTTCGTGGAATCTTTACGTAGCGCTCTGGGACGAGCGAGAACTCTGATTGTTGCAAACTTTCTTATTGCTTGTGCCTATACGATTATTGTATTCACGCCACCATGGCCTGCTGTGGTTATGTCGTTCTTCTTACTTGGTCTTGGGCTGGCTATAAATCTAGCTCTAGGAAACGTATTTGCTGCCAATCTCAATAACGCCACAAAAATGTTAGGCTTCATGCATGGGTCTTATGGAGCCGGCGGTGTAGTGGGCCCATTGATCTCGACAGCTTTGGCTTCAAATGGTACGTTTGAGTATTTTTGGCACTTGATTAGAGATTGGTATTTACTGACTTCATATGAACTAGGGATACTATGGAGTCGTTTTTATCTTATCACTCTCTCTATCTCTTTGTGCAACTTAGCCTTTGGAGCTTGGTCTTTTTGGAGTTACGAAGCAGAACAAGTAACGACTTTACTCACAACAATGGAACAGGTTGCTTCACGCCAACACGGTGAGACGAACGCTCAAAACAGCACCAAGCCATCTGCTCAACTTCTGAACATGTTGAAGGCTTTGAGGACAAAAACGGTCATCCTTGGAGCGCTTTTTGTGTTTGCGTATCAAGGAGCCGAGGTTTCGATTTCAGGCTGGGTCATCTCCTTCCTTATCTCAGCTCGTAATGGGAACCCTGCATCAATTGGATACGTGACTGCCGGTTTCTGGAGTGGTATCACAATAGGTCGATTTTTCTTGTCTCCTATAGCACACAGGGTTGGAGAAAAGCCGTTCGTATACGCCATGATCGTAGGATCAACTGTGTTTGAGTTATTAGTTTGGCAGGTTCCTAATGTTATTGGAGATGCGGTAGCGTTGGCCATAGTAGGTCTGCTCTTGGGGCCTATCTATCCATGTGCAATGGTGATATTCTCTAGAGGTATCAAGAGAAAGGAGCAAGTTAGCAGTTTGAGTGTCATCAGTGCATTTGGTAGTTCGGGAGGCGCTGTAGCTCCATTTACTACAGGTATACTGGCGCAGGCTGTGGGCGCGTTCGTTTTGCATCCGATTGCTATTGGCCTTTTTGGTATTATGCTGGTCTGTTGGTTTGGATTGACTCATGGTAGAAAGAGAACCGAATAGAAGTAGGAACCCTAGGAAGAAACCGGTCTAGCTAAAAACATAATTTCTTAATTAAATCATAATTCTACTCGCTGGTACTTAAACTGTCCAGTCTGATTAATCCAGGTTCTTGCTTCACTTAACTTGCGCTAAACTCCATGGGCATACATCCTTTGTAGCATATAGTGAATCGGGAGCTAATAGACAGGGTTGAGCGAAGTCAGTACACGAGATCAAGATGTAAAGAAGCTTAGTTTATTAAGACGAAGATACAGAGAACCAAATACAAGAGTAGACGCCGCCAAGAGCCTTAGTTAATTATCACGTGAAATTAGATAAGCAACAGCAGACTCTCTTCATGCCTGAGGCATTCAGAGCCCAAGTTTGTATGCATCCCTCCATTAAGTATGAAATTGAACACATGCTTCAGGCACAGCTTGTCGCTATGCATGATTCGGGTAAATTAATTCATTCAATAAATATATAGATAGGTTTCACATAAATGAGATCGTTCAGAATCACATATCATGTTTTGAAAAAAGTGAACCACACCTAACTCCAAAGCAGCACAGTACTTACTGTACATATTGTAAGAGCAAGACTCTTATCTATCCACAGGCCATTTTTGAGTGCTTAGAGACTAGGCTAAATTGGTTAAGCCCAAAAATGCTCAAACTTTCAAGGGTTAAACTCAAAAAAAAAGAACCGCCAACTCACTCTCTATCCACCACCACAACAAGCACCAAACTGGCAAAAGTATGATACAACGAGGATATTCCGTACCAGGGAGTCGAACCCTGCGCTACCGCGTTCTAGAGATGCTCTGAGAGGCGGAAATGTTACCGATACACCAGTACGGATGAGTTGAATCAATTTGTGAAAGAGGTTTTCTATTTTGCCGATAAGTACTAAACTGCCACACATCGCGGCCAGCCCACTTCCATAGGCGAATGCTAGGCAGGAGGGGCATGGGCCTATAGAATTCTAGCATGTTTTGACGCTAGGGTTTCTTATAAGTGGTTCGTGTACATGAAAATTGTGTGGTATACTCAGCCCCCTTTTCGCTAAGCGAGAGCGAAACTGTTCACGGATCTACGATTTGTTTCAATAACAGGAAGACAACATGCTCTTATAATTACGAAAGAAAAGATCTCATGTCACCTATCTGCCTCCTATTAGAAATATAAGCTCTTATGCCAGAATTCCGGTACAATCGGCTGGTCATTCTTATGAATTAATCTACAGACTGCTGAATTGCCACACTTTCACAAGGCTGCATAGCCTTGCAGCACGCTCTCCGGTCTGGGCCGAGGTACGCCGCGGGACCTTAACCCTTCCGTAAGCGCAATTCCAGTCCCAAGGCATTCATTTACGTCGTGAGACAGTCTAGTCTGGTGATCTATTACGCCCTCTACTTCCCTTACAATTTCAAGTGCTTTTTTTTTTCGTCAAGAGCTTCTTCACAAATTTCAAATAATTCAGCCAAAATGACTTCAATTATGAGAGCTCTGCGGCCAATGGCACAAAGAGCAACAACAACAGCACGCCCAGCCTTCAGACCTGCGAGATCCACGAGGATACATCAACAGTGAGCAATCTTCCATGTAGCAGCTAAGAGCCTTAATCTGACCGAAAGAAAGTGCGAGACTTCTATCAGCAACCGTTAGACGGAGCGAAGCTATCGACCTCAGCGATGTTCCCCCTACTCCAATTACCCACATGTCAGAGATCGAAGCTATGATGGCGGAATCTGTGTCCAAGTTTGCAAACGATGCCATAGCACCCAAAGTACGAGAGATGGACGAGAAGGAGATGATGGACCCAGCGATTGTCGAGCAGCTATTCGAGCAAGGCCTCATGGGTATCGAGATACCCGAGGAATACGGCGGTGCAGGCATGAACTTCACCGCAGCTATTGTCGGTATCGAGGAGCTGGCAAGGGTAGACCCTAGCGTCAGCGTGATGGTCGATGTGCATAACACTTTAGTCAACACTGCAGTCTTGAAATATGGTAGCACGGAATTAAAGAAGAAGTGGCTCCCAAGATTGGCCACCAACACAGTCGGTAAGATATGCACGCTCTCCACAAGCTTTCTGTTATTAACTATTTAGGTTCTTTCTGCTTGTCTGAGCCAGTCTCTGGTTCCGATGCGTTTGCGCTTGCTACCAAGGCTACGAGAACCGATACTGGGTACTCCATATCAGGAAGCAAGATGTGGATTACCAACTCTGTAGAGGCCGACTTTTTTATTGTTTTTGCAAACCTCGACCCCAGCAAGGGCTACAAAGGTATAACGGCATTTGTTCTTGAAAAGGGTATGAAGGGATTCGAGATAGCAAAGAAGGAGAAGAAGCTTGGTATCAAGGCTAGCAGCACGTGCGTGCTCACATTTGACGATGTTGAAATACCAAAAGGAAATCTCCTCGGAGAAGAGGGCCAGGGATACAAATACGCCATTTCTCTTTTGAATGAGGGGCGTATTGGTATTGCCGCTCAGATGACTGGACTGGCTCTGGGAGCCTTTGAAAATGCTGTCAAGTGAGCTCAGCCACATTTCGTACATTTGTTTCGCAGCTAACAGGGGATAGATATGTTTGGAACGACCGAAAGCAATTTGGGCAATTGGTTGGTGACTTCCAGGGCATGCAACATCAAATTGCACAAGCATATGTCGAGCTCACAGCTGCAAGAGCTTTGGTGTACACCGCTGCCCGAAAGAAGGAGGCTGGTGAAGATTTCGTCCGAGATGCAGCTATGGCCAAGCTATATGCTTCACAGGTCGCGCAAAAAGTAAGTGGGTTGGGTATTGAGCTTATGGGAGGCATGGGTTTTGTACGTGAAGGTATCGCAGAAAAGATGTGGAGAGACAGCAAGATTGGAGCTATCTATGAGGGAACCAGCAACATCCAACTGACCACGATCGCAAAGTCGCTCAAGGCACAGTACACATCATAGAATTGCATACTCCAGGAGTTAAAAGTAGTCTGTAGCATGTCTTAGTTGTGTTTGACCGGTGGGTGTACTAAACCTCGGTGGAGTTGGTGCGTTTACAAAAGAATATTCTTGAACAGAATCGCGATGCTACCACTACAACTTGGTGACTTTGGTTTCTTCGTGGTTTTAATAACCCTGAAGAATATGTGATACCACAATAAAATATAATTATTTAGCTAAAATGGGTCATTTTGAAGCTACATCTACATATCGGCTTGTCATCAACCAGGATGATGGTGGCGTGATACGCAGGAATGACAATTAATTCCTTGCCCCCGGAGTCCTTGGGTGGTGAATTAAAAGGAATTTCAATATGCTCAATCTCGAAATTCGAGATAGCTGAGTCAACTAATATTTAGGGCAATAGGAGTTAGTTAGGGTTGTTTTCGGAGAGCGTAGATAGTATTGCGAAAGGTGGAAAATGAGAATGAGCATGAACACCATGTTTTCCGGTGCAGCAATACCGATGACGACGAATGGTTTTTTTGCCGTAGTGCAGCTACAGCAGCGGCAGCAGTCGCACGCACACGCACACACATAAACACACACACACACACACACTTACACGTACATCCCCTGGTCATATCTGCCCACCCCCGTCCTCCCCGTCCGCCATCTTACCCCTCCAAGACCAGACCATTGGGAGAGCTGGGCTTTTGTTGAATCCAATACACTGTACGCCTCTCACAACCACTACTACTTCTACTACTACTACTACAACACCACCACCACCACCACCACCACCACCAACCCCAACCCCAATATCAACATCCCATCCGCAGATATTCAGAATCCGACGCCGTAGCCAAGAATATCCGGATCAGGTTGGCGTTGAGGTGGAGGTTGAGCCCTGCTGAAAAAGTCTTCCCTGAACAGTCTCCATTCCTGAATCACATCACTGTACGTACTGTAGTAGTAGTACCAAAAGTACCAATCTGCACCAAACGTAGCCCACTTCACGTGCAGCCAGCAAAGTCACCACGCCCACGAGATTCCGAACCACAATAACACACTCCCATTCTAGACATACGGCCTCGAACGTTCGCTGGGATTCTCCCGTATTTGCCTTCGCCGTCATAGCTTGCTCCCTCCATCCCGAAGTCCTGGTGGCTGAGTTGCAGGTACTAGACATACCCGTAACAACGCAAAACTTTAACACCTGCTTGACTAATGCTAAGGCAAGACAGAACCTCTAAAATAGAGCAGCGTACCCAACGTCAATCACCCACCACCAAAGAAGCACGCGCACACCATCGCGAACCCGCACTGCATTCTATTGCAATCCTCGCGGCTCTACGACAGCTTGCACGCCCGTAGCGTTCCTGTGCCCGCAATCAACATACGGCAAGCAACGTTGACACCGTAAACCCGACCCCACTTCACACCACTCGCCAAATCGCATCTCCAAAACTCTCCCCAATTCAGAGCAACCACGGGATATTGCTGCGTGCTGAGACGCGCCAATTATTGAAATCATGAATAACGACAACGATGCCCTCAGCTCGGTCTACAAGAAGATTGAGCGCGAGCGTGCCCTGCTCAATGCCGCCAACCAAATGCGGCAACAAACACAGAATGAGCAGGTCCGCTCGAGGATAGACATTCAGATGCGCGATGGGCGCCGGAATATACAATACCTGGAGGAGCGTATGCGTGAGCTACAGTTGCGGCAGATGGGTGAAGGTGCAAATTCAGGATCTGGTAATGCTGGATCGTCGGCAAGACCGACCAGCACAGGACTACGCAATGATAGAGATGGTCCGCCAACCCCGCCCCCGAAAGATTCAAGGTTAGGTTATACTGAGGCCGGGTCAGATAGGGGCGGCTATGGTACTCAGGAGTACAGCCAAATCGGGGGCCATGGCGACATGATGCCTCCCAGACACCCGTACGCTCCACCGGGCCCAGGTAGTGGCATACCGAAAGCACGCCCAAACTACACAAAGCTAGGTATGTTGGAATCTCTAGAATCTTTCCAGTAGCTAATCCACGAGCAGACTTGATTAAATATGATACCCCCTATCTCGGCCCGAGAATTCAACTTATGCTTTCTCAGCTAGAGTTTAAGCTCAATGTCGAGAAGCAGTATTTGAAGGGCGTAGAGAAGATGGTTCAGCTGTACCAAATGTCTGGTGATAGAAAGAGCAGAGCCGATGCTGCAGGACGCCGTATTGAAAGCACCCAGAAGATCCAGCTTCTCAAGCAAGCTCTCAAGCGCTACGAAGATCTGCATATCGACATGGAAAGCGCCGCGGATGCTCCAGATGGTAAGTTTTCGCTGTTATCTAATGGTGACCTGCAGGCTAACATTCACCGAGATGATAGCATTAACACTCCAAATATGAGAAAGCCTTTGACAGGAATGCTTTCCATACGTATACACGGCGTCAAGGACGTCGACCATGCTACAACCGGTAGATTTGCTCGCGGCCCTGAGACTTTTGTTGCAGTCAAGGTTGAAGACAACGTCGTAGCCCGCACTAAAGCTTCTAGAACTGATAAATGGGATGCTGAGTATCATAATCTGGCAGTGGACAAAGCCAACGAAATTGAGCTTATAGTTTACGATAAGCCAAGTGATCACCCATTACCGATTGGCTTGTTGTGGATTCGTATATCAGATATTGTAGAAGAAATGCGACGCAAAAAGATCGAAGCCGAGATCAATAATTCTGGGTGGGTATCTGCTGATAGGATGGCAAATACTAACGTGCCGCCATCTCAATTCAATATGTCCCCTGGTCAGCCGCCTGCACAGTTTGGAGCCCCTCCCCAAAGCTCTGGTGGAGGAGGGCCAACAGGTGCCGACGGCGGACTCAATAACACTGCGGTATCTGCCCAGCCGATAGACGCCTGGTTTGCGCTTGAACCTACAGGTGCAGTGCAGGTAACGATTGGCTTCACTAAGCAGACAAGACAAGGTAGACCCGTTGATGTTGGACTCAACCGAAAGGGTGCCATTCGGCAGCGTAAAGAAGAAGTCCACGAGATGTACGGCCACAAGTTTGTATCACAACAGTTTTACAACATCATGCGCTGTGCATTGTGTGGCGAGTTTCTCAAGTATTCTGCTGGTATGCAATGTGAAGACTGCAAGTATACTTGTCACACGAAATGCTATACTAGTGTGGTCACAAAATGTATCAGCAAATCGAATGCCGAAACAGATCCAGACGAGGAGAAGATTAACCATCGCATTCCTCATCGCTTCGAGAAGTTCTCAAATGTCGGTGCTAACTGGTGCTGCCACTGCGGGTATATGTTGCCACTAGGAAAGAAGAACTCGCGGAAGTGTTCAGGTAAGCTATAAATCATTTGGAGATGGATTGGACTAACCTCTTGCAGAGTGCAGTCTTACTTGCCACAGTGGATGTGTCCATTTGGTGCCTGATTTCTGCGGAATGTCGATGGCTGTAGCTAATGTTATTCTTGACAATATTCGAACCCAGAAGAGCCGGACAGCAACCCAGTCGTCCATGAGTGGACGAACACTCCGACCTCAATCCTCCGCGAAACCAGTTTCTCTTTCAGACCAGGGCGGTCAAGGCCCCGACCAACGTGCTTCCTACGGCTCCCCCGATACTTCTCGACCACCTAGAGCCCAGTCATACAGTTCCGCTTCTGGTGCATCTTCTACGGAAGCTACTGAGGCTGCCAAGATCATGTATGCACAAGGCCAAATTTCACCTAACAGGCCGCAGGCTCCCGATCGAACTTCTTCTTCTTCTGCTGCAGCTGCCGCGGCAGCAGCAATGGGCGGGCAACGTACATCTACATCTTCCCAAAGAGACCAATATCAAAGAACGCAATCGGATTATGGAAATATGGGTTCTCAATCAAATCAGGGATACCCTCGCCTTGACACACATCCAGAGGACAATAACTATGGCCAACCCCCGTCTAAATCTCAAGTGCCTCAAACACCTACATATAACCCAGCAGCATATGCTCAAGTAAACAATACCTATCCAACTCAGCCCCTCTCTCCAGCTATTCAACAGCCTATTCAGCAATCCATTCAGCCCGCGTCACAACAATATAACCAGCCACAGATATCGCCGACTCAGGCTTTGTATGGTGCACAGCCTAGTGCTCCAAAGTACGAAGATCCGGTGGTATCATCCCCTGCAACCGTTCCACGTAAGGCAGCACCGCCTGCTAATGAACCGGGTACTGGCCGGCGAATTGGGCTGGATCACTTCAACTTCCTCGCTGTTCTTGGTAAAGGTAACTTCGGAAAGGTCATGTTGGCAGAGACAAAACAGTCGAAGCAACTTTATGCTATAAAAGTGCTAAAAAAGGAGTTCATCATCGAAAATGACGAAGTTGAGAGTACCCGATCAGAAAAGAGAGTATTCTTGATTGCAAACAAGGAGAGACATCCCTTTCTACTCAGCCTTCACGCATGTTTCCAAACAGAAACCAGAGTATATTTTGTGATGGAGTATATCAGTGGTGGTGATCTCATGTTGCATATTCAGCGAGGCCAGTTTGGAACGAAACGAGCTCAGTAAGCTTTTGGAAATTGAGATTGATGAACTACTGCTAACCCGTCTAGATTTTATGCCGCAGAGGTATGCTTAGCATTGAAATATTTCCACGAGAACGGTGTTATATACCGAGATTTAAAGCTGGATAATATTCTCTTAACACTTGATGGCCATATCAAGATTGCCGATTACGGTCTTTGCAAGGAGGAGATGTGGTATGGATCAACGACTAGTACTTTCTGTGGTACTCCCGAATTTATGGCACCTGAAGTACGTATCTCATACATTATCTACCATCATAAAGCTAACACACGTAGATTTTGTTGGATAAAAAATACGGCCGAGCTGTTGATTGGTGGGCTTTTGGTGTTCTTATCTACCAAATGCTGCTTCAACAATCCCCATTCCGAGGAGAAGATGAGGACGAGATTTATGACGCCATTTTAGCCGATGAACCTCTATATCCAATCCATATGCCTAGGGATTCGGTGTCGATATTACAGAAATTGCTCACTCGGGAGCCAGATCAACGTTTGGGAAGCGGCCCTACCGATGCTCAGGAAATTATGAGCCAGCCCTTTTTCAGAAACATTAACTGGGATGATGTGTATCATAAGAGGATTGCACCACCTTTCCAACCTCAAATCAAGAGCGCGACGGATACTAGCAATTTCGATTCTGAATTTACAAGCGTCACACCCGTTTTGACCCCTGTGCAGTCTGGTATGTTATTTCTCATCCCCCGTAATAAGGCTTGCTTTGCTAATTGTTTCAACAGTGCTCTCGCAAGCTATGCAAGAAGAATTCAGGGGCTTCTCGTACTCTGCCGACTTCGTTTGAAAGGAAACATGACGATGAAAACATTTCATTCTTATTCATCACGATACCCATCCATATTTGGTATGCCTGTGCTACAACATCCTGTAGCTACCAACTGCCTGAACATTTCGAGAGCCAAAGTTATCTCGATCACATGATCAGGCAAGCGAGCGAAACTGGACTGTTTGATGTTTGTCCGACTAGATGAGTAGCATGGGCTTTGGCGCATTCCTAAAAGTTACAGGATTGATGCATAATCATGATTTCATTCGCTTTCAGAGGGGAAAGTTTGGGCCTTTATTTTAGCAGCCTTTTGTAGGCTTTTTAATAGATCGTATTGAAATCCCGTTCTTGCAGATGAATTGAATACTAGTGCTATACTGTCTGCTTCTCACTTACTGGTTGTGATAACCGAGCACCCTTCTACACCTCGCTTTGAAAAGGGGCTTAAGCGAGTTGTCAGTCGGGCGCATGCTTATTCTATGCTGCAATCCCCCCTGTATGTCTAACATAATCAGATGGGAAACGGTCAAGATTATCAGGGATAAGTCTATCGGGTTTTAATGCATTTTCAGGATTGCAGCAGTAGGAATTAAAAGTGCCAACTTGCATAGATATAAAAAGCCTCATTTCAGTCTACACAAACCCACTGACCTTGCGGTCACTTGCTCCAACGTACAGTCTTCTGATGTTACAGGGCTGTAATAGAACTAGTATCGAGTGTGAAAAAATCATTTTAGCCAGGAAGTATTGGCTCGCAGGTCCCATGTCGAATTCGTCAACAATACGTGGCCCGTGCTTGCTTGTTCGCTAGCGGGCTGCTGCTCCTTAGCTACATAGAGTACGTAGTTTGCCTTCCAGAGATTATGGAGCGAACATGTGGGCAAAAGAAATGGCGACGCAATACCGTGGACCCCGAGATTGCTTCTTTGCGTAGTGAGTATGGTGAGTTTTGAAAAATCTAGGTTGTTGGATGTGTCACAGAAGCAGCGATGAGTTGTTGCTTTGTGGTTTACCAGTCTGGCAATGGGCTTTGGCATCTGAACAATAATCCAATATAGGGGATTTTCAGGTCCGTCTTTGGGATCTTATGAGCGGTGACTAATTAGTTCAGGGGGTTTTTAAAGGAGTAGTTGGTGAGAGAAATGGATGTTGCTAGGTTGACAAGCTTCTAAGCTTCATGACAAATAACGGAAATGATAGGGCAAAACGTATCTAGTCAGCGCAGGAGTACGGTATAACGGTGATATCCGGTGCACAATATGTGTTGCTTGTTGTCAATAGCCAAGATACAAGACCGTTATTATTCATTATAAGACTACATGGATCAATCGAGCTCTTTGTGATCAAGACGAGCGGTATAACTTCTCTACTGCAATAACGAGATCATTGACGCCCGGCCCATTAGGACAGTCTGACCACTTTCCTCCGTCCCGAATACAGTAAATCTCTTCGTTGAGTCGCACAGTACACGACTTCGTGACGCCAGCCTGTGGACGAGAGTTAGCACTCACTTTAATCAGCGACAAATTATCGGTACTTGCCTCTTTGCTCCTCCTAACACTATCTCTCAGCATCCCCATTGCATTGCCCCCATCGTCCTCAACCGCACACTTGTCCAGCTTCGCCAAGTCTATACCGTGCTCCAGCGCGCAATCTTCAACCAAGCTCTGCTGCGGGATGTCCTGGTAGTTTCGAGAGAGACACATGGTAAACCCAAGGTATATCTTTGGATCCGGACTACGAGAAGACAGGTTAGTGTTGTAAAGGCAACAAGGTTAAATAAAGAACTTGCTATAAATCTGCTGCACATAGCTCAATTATATTTCCCATACACTCCTCTGGACCATGCATACATGACACTCCATCGTTGTCAGTCGGCCTACAAATATATGATCAGTAGTCTATTCTCTATTCCATTCGAGGTACCAATCTCCAACTTACGTGCCAATATACGACAAGGTGAAGTTGACTTTATCATAAACCCTCTGCATCGATGGAAGCACCTAACCCAAGTCAATACCATCGTCACCACAAATATGTAAAGTACACGAGCTGACCAGTAGTTTCAAACAATCTCTCGCATCAAAACATTTGCTCATGATATGCGCCTCCAAAGGCACCAATTTCTTCGCAGCTATGGCTTGGTTCGATAGCGCTTCATGTGCTGCTGTATCTCGTGCCAGCCATCCACTTGTTGGTAGCATCGCCCAAATCAAATAGCATAATGCAACAATGCTGAATCCAGCGGCCCATGGCTTCGTTCGACGAACCGGCCCAGACTTTCTCCCTTCATATTTCTCCTTATTCATTATCGATGTGTCCCTTTGGAATATATGTTGTGTTTTCTCGCTCATGACGATCTTATAACAGATTTGACTAATGATGGTTTGAGGCAAATGGCCGAGTCTTGAATTGCGCGTCATTATTATTTCAGCCTTGTAGCTAGGCTGAGACAAGGCTGACAGGTCACTTTGTCAACATCCCTCGAAATATGGTGATAACTTTAGATTTTCTCTAATTGTAATAAGTGATTCATAGAGGTAGCCTCCTTTGAAGATTCATGGTATATCTATTAATACTCTTACAAACCCCTGACTCAGTGAATCCCATTTGTCCCAGTTGCCACAAGCCCGTTAAGCTCGTCCTTCCTAATCCTATACAAGTCTTGAGCCTCCCTCTCTCGTTTACTAACGAAGCTAACTTCTTCTCGCAGCCCTTCCAAACGACGTTCAATAGCGGCTTCTTCGGAAACCTGTAGTGTTTTAAATGAGTTGAGCGAGAAAGTTGCCTTCTCAAGAGCAGCCGACGCTTCACCAATCTTTTGCCGCAGGGTTGTAGCTCTGTGTTGATACCCCCCAAGATGCAAAGCTAATTTCTTTTCAATCTTAATGCCCTTCTCTGCAGCATTGACCATGGTATCTTGAACTTCCTAAAATTGGGTTAGCTATCTTGCTTGTATAGGGGCCTCACGTTGCTGGCAACTTACATTGTAGGCATCCACCATCATCTGTCGCTCGTCAACCTCTTGATCTGAATCATATGCGCTTAGACCTGGTAATAACGACGAACTGTCTGCCTTAGCCCATGCTGCTTGGAATGTAGCGGATCCCATTTCAGCAAGATCTCTTGGTACCTCTTGCAGAACCATCAATCTTGAATTGGCAAGAGAGTCGTCATCGAATGTTTCAAGAGTCCGTGCTATGCCGTGGACTTTAGCTCCTGGGGGTGGATACTGGAACGCATCTCTGGAGATCAAAAAGGCAGCTTCTCTATTGATCGCAGCCACCACAGGGTCTTCAACATTGGACGCGGCATTGAGAAAAGCGTCTACGTCAAGAGCAGTAGGCCGGGGAAGTCCTTTTTGTACAGCTTGGCTTCGTCGCGCAAAGTCAATTTTTGCCTGAGCTTCTTGAATTTGTCGATTCCTGCGGTCACGGATCTCAGCATCTTCCTCTGAGATCTCCTGAAAACCCAAACCGGACTCTTGTTGTTCTTCAGGCAGTTCCAGTTCCCATTCCATATCTTTTGGCTTGGGCAAAGAAGCTAGACCTTGCTTGAGCTGTTGTTTGACGGCTATTTCCCGCAGCTTCAAGTCTCTTGGGGTAGCGCCAACTAATTGCATTGCTCCATCTGAGTTAAGGGCGAAACTATCCCGGGGTGTGCGTAATGGAGTGGCGCCTGAACCGGCATGCACCGGAGTAGCTCCTATCCCAGGTTGTCGGAAAGGGGTGGCCATTGGATTGGGTGTTTCGATATTCTGTCTCCGCGGGGTGACACCATCGAAGCCAGTACTCCCTGCTCCTTCATGTAGTGGAGTGTTTTCTCCTCCTAATAACGACGACTGTGTTTCCGTGAGCGCTCGAATATTTTTAATTTCGTTAGCGATATGATCTTCTTGAGCTGGCGCTCTAGGTGTTCGTATTGGTGCACCACTGTTGATAGTGGAATATGTGCTAACAAGTCCACGAGTGGCATCGTTTTCGCTGGATCTTGCCATCGTATTTGCCCTTTCTCCAATCATTCCCATTTTCACGATCTCTTCCAACTCCCCTTCTCCCACTTGCGGTGTCGGCAATACGAGGGCTCTTCTCTTGCTGCTTTGCTCCGCCTCTCGAATCTTTTGCATCTGACCAGCCTTGATAGCCGCTTGGTAAGATGCGGATGGGGCATTTTTGTCGTTCTTCTGTCTTTTTCGGTCTGCATCTTCCTCTCCGTCACCCTTCCGCTTGTTCGCCAATTGTTGTTTTCGAGGATCGAATGCCTCTCGCTCCTTTTCATTCAAAATAGCCTCATCGGAAGTCTCATAAAATCCCGGCGCTGCTTTTTTTTCGAAGGGGATGTCGGCATTGTAATCCATTTGCCCCTTCTTTTTATTGGTGACCTTGATATTGATACCTGCGTTCTTGAGCTCGCGACGTTTTTGTAAAGCAGCCATACGCCGCGACTCCTCCAACTGACGCTCACGAGCCTTACGCTTTGCTTTCTTTCCCTGCGTGTTTGCAAGGCGAGCTCGAGCTTCACTAAGCATTTCCTTCTCATCTTCGTCGAGGTCAATCGTATCGGGACGTGCAGGTTTCGATTCTGGATCAGGGTCGACCTCGCCTGGACGTAATCGACGGACATCATCTGCGCTTGGTGCCTGTGTCTCTCCACCATCTGGTCCGCCTAGCCCCAGCTCTCCTGATTCTTTTTGTTCTGCTTCGTCCAACAGCCTTTGGTATCGTTCGAGACATTGCGTCGCAGTTCTTCCGACTAAAGGTGCTATCGTCCTCCATTGCGTGGGCATCAGCTTTGCTAGATGCAACAACTTCTCATCTTCTTCCTTGGACCATTCGATCTTCCTAATGCCGGGATCTAACCATTCACTCCACCGGGCTTTGCACTGCTTTGGAGTTTTGCGCGCGAGTAGAGACGAAACTCTAGCCCATTGATTGAGACCATATTTCGACACACTCGCCTTCAGTATTTCATCCTTTGAAACGCCAATTAGCCCTTTAGTTCATGGATAGTGGAGGCAGAGAGCAAGTAGAGGTCCAGGAGAAACTCCCCCAGTTCTTGAAGTACCCACGTGGTTCTTAGGTCCTCCACTCGAATGCGCAAAAGTAGCAGAACAATTACATACCTCTATATTCGTCCACACACCTCCTTTGACGACGGGCATTTTGAGAGAGTTAGTGGGAGGAGGATAGGTCGAGGAATATTGATGATGAGGCTCGAACAATTGAGGTTGTCGCGTCTTAACTTAATTTTGAAGGCTCAAAGGTGTGTGACTAGCCAGTTTAGAATATTTTACCCACTATGATGACAAGGCGGTGACAACCATATTTAGGCTTCACCAAATGACCAAATGAGGCAATATAACAACAAGTTCGTGCGCCGTTTCATCCAACGTTATTTTAGGACTGAAGTCATCTAGCTTAATATTTGATTCACAAGGCCTACAAACTGGAGCTCATGTGAGTTTCAGCACATATTGAGTATAAGTTTGAATCTTCACTCTACTATCTATGACTAAAGCTTTGAGTTTGGGCGAACCTTGACAAGTCTAAATAGGGATTCATATCCAGATATAGGCAAGTCACGCACGCAAAAGTAGAATTCTTCATTTCAAATATGACATTTGACACATTGAAATAATTGTTTGTAGAATATGTTAGATTATTCAGTGAACTCAAAATGCAATTTAACCTTCAAGTGTTATCCAATAGAACCTACCAAACTAGACAACCTCTGCTCTGATGCTCCTTGATACGAGATCTTATTGCTAGCAACATAAACTTAGGCGATTCTTGCTGGTTAACTTAGGAGTTTCTTCTTGCCCAAATTCATGCTTCATCTATCGCGAATACACTTCCACCAAAAAGTCTTCGTGGATAGCATCAAATAATGGCGAGTACTATTTCAAATATAGGGGGACCTATTAACCAAGCCCTGAGAATAAGCTTGAATGTCATTGTAGGCTTCTAATCAGCTGCATGTTTGACTGTGAATAGACCATCTGGTTCGGCGAGAACATCCCTGGAAGCGGCAAACTTTATCATAGGTATGAGGTTCCCCGTGAAGCTGATCACTAGGTTAACTTGGAACTACATGGGACTTTGGTGGGTGTTAATCATTTCAATCATCACCTGAGAGCACTTATTTCCACACGTTAATTGGTCAGTCATTGAATTGAACTCGACGGTTTCATTCTAGGCAACACAATTGATGTGCTAAAGCTAAGGTGTCCTTGTGATGCACTTGAAACAGGAGTTAACATGTTTTATTTTAATAGGGCTGATATTCATTTGCAAACAAGCCATACACCATTTCCAAATAGTGACATTAAGCCCTTAATCCGCCGGTTACGTGCTAGAGCAGGCAAATTGCGTAGTAGTTGTCGGATTTGGATTGTTGTAGGTCGCTGTCCACTTACTAATCTGAGATTAGTAGTTGGGTGATACAGAAGACTCATTCTGGCAATGAAAAGAAAAATAGAAGTTGGCAAACTTACACTCCAGGACCAAGTCCAGCAAGCGTTTTCTCCACAATGGAGTCGCACCCATGACAATTTGTGGTTGCAGTTTCTGTAACAGTCCATAAATACATCGTCCTTGTTGGACTCAAATCCCAGCCATCAGACACAAAGACTGTTGTTGTACATGGCGAAGCTCTTTCGGCAACTCTTGGGTGGTAACTTGGTACTTTGGTTACTGTAGGAGGCAATATTGTGATTTCCGTAAGGGAAGGTAAGGTTGGTGTTGGAACTCCTCCAGTAGTGGTAATAGTTTTCGTAATCACATTAGTCTTGCAACCAGTTTGGCAAGTGGAGCATGGTCCTTGTGATGTTACCGTTGGTGTGAATGCGCAGCAAGAATCTGCTGGAGGTACATAAAGGGTTGTGGTAGTGCTTGTAACACAATTTGGATGCGAGGCGCACGAATACGTGACACAGTCTTTATTCAATTATATGAATGTCAATAAGGGAAACATGGGAATATTGACATACTGCTAGACCTAGGAGTGAAAGTAGTGTATGAATAACATGAATGCGAGACTGTAATAAAGTCCTCGTATGTTATTACGCGAGCCGATGTAATAATGGTAGGCCCGCAAGTTGAGGCAGTTCTCTCAATCAAACCTCCCAGAGTACTCGCTGTACAAAAACTGAACACAAGTTAGGCTGCTTCAATTTTATCATGATCAATGGACCTACATGAGTAAATGAACAGCCAGACCAAGAGGTGTCGAATAAAAGATCATTTTTAATGTAAAGGTGGCTGTAACTCCTACAATTTGCTCCTGTTCGAAAACAATCATAAAAAAGGGGCTTCATTGGTCTTTATGGCTAGTAATGTAAACTTTAACAGCTGATAGACACAAGTGTTGTACCGCTCGTATCACTGGAATGACCTCGGAAGAACTATAAAATGCACTTGTGCATGGGAAAACCTTCATAGGACAAGGCTACACGAATTTTACTGGTGTAAAAAGAGGACAAGTATGTATGTTTTTTACATTCATCTACCGTTACAGTGATGTACATGCATCATCTTTCTATTTTAGACTTTTGCCTGATGAAATCCTTGTGGGGTAAATACCACCCCCGTAAGATCGCATGGCTTAATTATACACTGATGGCACACTGGCCAAAAACCCCATGACACCCTCTTATATTCCTTTTACAAAGCCTTAAAATGCAAAAACCCGCTCGCTATGCTGTATATGGAAACCAAGCTAAGAAATTATGCTAGCCACCACGGGCTGAATCTCTGAGAATCTAATCGAAGGAAGTTGCCGGAGGTAGAATAAAGGACGCAAGGCGTCGACGCGATGATGTGTTGCATAGAGTCCTCCGGTGTGGAGTGTCTCATGGCGGAATTTGAATTAGTGAGAAACTTGTAGAGGGTAGATAATAGGTGTTCGTCCATAATCTTCGTTATCGCGTTCAAGAGAAGAAGTACTGGCTATTCTTGAGTCGCGAGACATCGAATTCACCCTAGCAGAAGTCAGTAAATGCATGAATTAAGTAAGGGGAGAAACTTGCCTTTTTGGGTACAGCTGGAAATTTCATTGGAAGCCATAACCATGTAGTACGCATGAGACTGGGTTTACTGTGTTTGCGCATCGTGACTTCGAAAGGCGTCGTCAGCTCTTCCTCAACTTCGTCAATATCTAAGGCGGATTGCGATTCCAAGGGATTGTTGTTGCTACTTTCTCCTTCCGCTACAAACGACGAATCTGTCATCTCGCCGAGACCTATTTCCGTAAGTTCGGAATCGGGATCCAGGTCGGATTCTCCAGAAAACTCTTCGTACAGGCTCGCGGCAGTTTGCATACGTTTCCCTTCCTCAACTTGCTCCGGGTCGGACGATGCGAGAAGTCGACAGCGTTCTCTCTCCTCCAAAAGCTCGGCTACTCGCGATAGCTTTCCTTTCTTCTTATTACGTTGCTTGCGTAATTCCGTGATTTTGTCGTAAATCAAAGTACCCATACGGACTTTGGCAAGGAAGATGCAACCTTTATACCTGGCTTCAAACTCAGCTGCTAGCCGGCCAACCACGTTGTCGCTATGTATTCGAATGAAGCTGTCACGCAGAATAGTATTCATTGAATTAATATCAGCAGCATGGGTCCAAAATGAATCATGTACAGCTGCAAATGCAAGGCCCTGTTCGTCTGATTGTAGTGCTGAAAGAATCATATGCGTCGCATCTAGCGAGTGAATGAAGTTGGGGGGAAATCCCTGGAGTTGTTTTCGCTTGTGAATAGGGTGGGAGGTATGTGGCTCTGAAATGCTTATCTTTTGCATCTTCGTTGCTATCTGCTTAACTTTTGTGCATCGATAGGGTTGAACAATGGGCATGTGTAAAGGGTTGGTCCATACCACACCAGTTTTGAATTCACTTGAGTCCTCCAAGAATTTGTTACCTTGGACAGCGCTTGGCATCTTCGTCGTTGAGTTTCCTTGAAAGTCGAGCTCCCATCTATTCATCTGTTCGGGAGTTACACAAGTAGATATTCTGCTGGCACACTCTCCAAGCCAATATTGAATATCATGTGCGCCCCTAAACATGCTGGCCAGTGCAGCAAAGATTTTGGTTGCAATGTAGGAAGAAAGAACAGCTGGATTCACAGAATCGTTATTCGGCAGATCAGCATATGCGGCTATCAGGGCCTTCTTGACCTGTGCCTTTGCACCCACCCACGTGACACCGTAAACATTAGTCATAACAGTTTGTTTGACGATTTTGCGAGTAATTCTTCCTTCAAGAGCCATGGCATACTCATTTCCATTTTTCTTGTCCGCTTCCACACTTTCCTTAACCATATTTGCGACGGCAGAGTAGACATCAGCGGGTCGATCACCAGGCTCAAGATTGACTTGTTTTGCACCGAGTTCATCACCACCCAAAGCCGCATAGTGTTGTAGACCATTACACGTACCGTCTTGATGTATAGGAAGATTCGATACATATTTTGTAGGGTCGGGCGAATCCAGGGCATTTTTAAGCTCTATGGAAGCCGCAAGAAATTGCCATGGATCTTCCGCAGTAAGCCACCATCTACTGCCTTTGAGTGGATTTGAAGCGGACTCATAGATTTGTTCGAGATGCTGCCCGGCAAAGGCTTCACGCTCCTGTAAGCTCGCCTTATCGTAGCCAAAAACGTTCGCCAAATGAATCTTTAGCCACCTGAGACCACCTTCACCAAGCTCCTTCCCAAAACCAAACATGAGAAGTCCTCTACAATGATCTGCACCCATGTGGTTGAGATAAGGGGGGATTGGATATGCGCGTCCTCGAAAATCTACGTTGTGAGGAAAATAGAACACTTCGTTCTTGAGTGATCGGGCAATTTCAAGCTGGAAATTTTGAAAGCAACGCTGAGAGTGTTGCCCACTCCGGGCATTCTCTATTGCCTTAAGTGCTCGAACCCAACGACCTCGCTCGAGTGGATCCTCTGACAGCACTGGCTCAGGCGGGGCCTCAAACTTTGGTTTTTCGGCGCATATGTTGGCAATTGCTTCACCTGTATTCCAAGCTTCTAGCATGATATCAAAGACGGGTTGATTTATCATCCACGGCGTTTTCCCTAAAACATCAAGTCCTTTGAAGGTTTGTTCCATGTCTCCCTTGCTAATGGCAGCTTCAGCATAATGCCTCTGCTCTTTGTCCCCTAATTTGATACGCATCACTTTTGCTGGCTGTGATAGAAACCCACCTTTACCAAATTTGGTCCATGGATCTGGCTTGGCTAACATTGGGAGATGTTTAGCTAGAAGACTGTGCACGGGCTCGCGCTTCAATTGTGCAGTTAAGACAGCATGTGGTAATATGGTACCGATTCGCTTTCCTGCTTTGTACTGATGTGAATGAAAGAATGCTGATTGCATCTGTGTAACGTTTTCTTTAGTCTCGTGATGGTCTAAAGTGACGGGTATCTTTGCTGTTTCGACAAGAGCGGACAACAAAACTGCACCGACTTTTGCCTTTATAGTTGGAGGCCACATTTCCTGTGCTAAGATAGCGTTTAACGGGCTGGTAGAAGCTGTTTGCGCATTATCGAATTGGGCAGATCGCTTAACTCTTCTCAAATGTGCTGCGGTCATTTTTTCTGCTTTCTTCGACTTTGACCTGGGGTTGGCTCGGTCAAGTCTCTCTACCGACTCAAGTAACGCTTCGTCTTCGATTTCACTAGCTATTGACATAATGGCAGTAGAAAGAGCTATTCCTTTCGTGGCATCACGCGAAGATACGTTTGTCATGACAGATAAAATCGTTACTGCGGCGAGCTTCTCCAAAGAGATAAGTCGTAGAAATGGACCATATGTGCATCTATCCGCGTCCTCATTGCTTTTCACTCTCTTTTGTTCCGACTTGTCCACTTTGTCCAATTCTACCTTGATAGCCTGCTGCAAATCAAGCTGCCACCGCCACATTCTGGCAGCCAAAGACTTAGTTTGCAGAGCCGTATTCAGGCCCATCTTTGTCAGGCTAGCATTCTCCTCCCTCCAACGCTCAACTGAAGCCATGACCGCATGAGTTTCCAATTGGACCTGTAAATTCCGTTTTTCTGCCTCAGAAAGAGATCCTAGGTTCGAAACTGCAGTAGAGTTGAAAAGCTCCAGACTTTGTTTTAGAGCTTTCAGTCCTAACCCTTTTTGGTCCATCTGGCGAACTTCTGGTGTGGAAATCGATGCAGTTGTCTCTTGCCGCAATTCGGCTGTAATTTTTGGATCATGATCTTCAGTCTCGAAGCCAATCACCTCAACATTGAATTCTGGACAAATTTGAGTGATCTGATTAAGCTCTTCCGCTGTCCAAATGGGTAAATCTAAAATTTGTTCCTGTAGATTGGTTTCCGAGCCTATGGCCATGTATCTCTGTACAAATTTATCTCGCATATCCTCGTCTGGTGATCTTAGAGACGCCTTCAGCATGTACGCGATTGTCGAAGCATCGATAGGCAAAGACCGAGCTCGTATTTCGATATCGAACCATTTATGGAGAGCTTGCGCACCAGCAGGGTTGTCATTCCAAGCGATATGTGAGACTGCAGCTTGCAGATATTCGTTTTGCAGTTCAAGGTGATGCTCCGAAGTGAGATGGTCAAAATGAGGAAACCGCTTCAAAAGCAGAGCCGCACGATCCATTCTGCCAACATGAAGACATGCTCTATATATAGCAAGTATCTCTTGTAGATCGCCACCTGTACCTTGCGCATTCATTCTGAGTCGTTGTGGCGGATCGAGGGCATGTTTATGGTTTGGTATTTGTAAAGGCCCGTCGGCTCGCGGTCTTATCTGTGACAGCGGAGGATTTCCGTAGTTCCAAGAAGTTATCTCGTTCCCACGGACGAAAGGAATGTCATCAGAATTCATGCTGGTCGATAGGGAGTCCATACCGAATGTTCGCCTCGACAATACCTTGGGGCAATCATTCGAGCTCCTTCTTTTGTGCGGTCTTAGGCCTGTCGCCCGCCCGTCAAGAGTCATCCATCTGTGTTCTCTTCGATACAGGCAGTATATCGGATAAGCCTCCCGTAATACATGAGTCTGCTCTCCTGGATTTCCAATTCGTATTGCTCTAGGTCGAGCCGGTCGTCTAACTGCGCGGACAAACATTGTCGATGCGACAAACTATAACAATTACATAGAAAAGGAGAAAGACAAACACTCTGAAACAAGCAAAAGTACAAGAAGGATTGAAAAAGATGTGTTGATACAGCGGCACGCAGAGAGTGCGTTGTCGCGTGATTGTCGAAAAGATGCCTTCGAAATTTTGAAGGGCGAATTGAATTTGCCAGTAAGGAGTAGTTTTCGGCCACCGTACCGAGAAGTAGACGAGCCCCTGATCAGAACTTGGCAGGTTTTCCCTCAATAAAAGGGGTAGCCTTCTTTGGTGTTGCCATAGGTAGACTAACCCATAACAATACGAGTTTGTTTGTAATATTTCCAAGAAAAGATCTATATTATTTTGCTCTAAGTCGTTTTTGCGTAGCTTTTTAACTGTAGGTTAATTGGGAATGGTGACTTAAATTTCAGGTTGTGACAGTGGTTGATATTCCCACCCTTCCTCTTACAAAACTCTGTCCCTTGTACTGCAAGGCTTTGCAGAATTGCTAGCCTCACCTTTGCTTTACTCAATTCTCAATACAATTGCCTCGAATCTACTTACCACTATAAAATGGTTGTCGGTGGAGCACTGCGAGCTACTGGCTGCGCCAGTTGTCGTTTGACTATCTTACGACATTTCACATCTGCAGCCCGACCATCTATTCAACCGCTGCCATTGTCGAGGACGCTATGCCCATCTATTACTCAACCCAAAGCTCGGTATACTACACATCCAACACAGGAAAAGAGGCCGGAAATTGAGGTGGAAGAAGAGACCATTCAAGAAGGCGACAGCAAACTCAATAAAGAAAATGCAGCACAAAACCATGATATTCTCTCAGGAGTTTCGACTTTACCATGGTATCTTCAAGTTCAAGCTCCCGAGCGAGCAGCACAACCACTTTCAGAGAGACAGCGAATACCAGACTTACCAGAATCGCCACCCCCTATCCTTGGGCCACTTCTACAACAAGTATCAGTAGATCTAGGCATCGATGATTTGACTCTCCTCGACCTTCGAAAACTTGATCCTCCGCCAGCCCTCGGTGCAAACTTGCTGATGATTATCGGCACTGCTCGGAGCGAAAAGCACCTGCACGTGTCTGCAGATAGACTGTGTCGCTGGCTAAGGAGTACATACAAACTCCGGCCCGATGCTGATGGTTTGCTAGGTCGAAATGAGCTGAAGTTGAAGTTAAGAAGGAAATCCAGAAGAGCAAAGCTCATGGGTAGCGCCGTTGAAGAGAACGGTGATGACGGAGTACGTACTGGCTGGGTGTGTGTTGATGTTGGTGTGGTGGAAGCCCTTGAAGAATCAACAGAGGCAGCTCTGAACTCCAAATCTTTCATTGGATTTGGAAGGCAAACTGATGGGGTTCGGGTAGTGGTACAAATGCTTACGGAAGAAAAGAGAGAAGAAATGGATTTAGAGAAGCTTTGGGGGGGGATTCTCAGACGATCAATCGAAGCAAAATCAACTAAACTCGAAAAGGAAAACGAAAGCGAGTACTCAGAAGCACTTTCTAACCCAATTACTTCGAATCAAAGTCTCCCAGAGCCCAGGTCAAGTATTGGGAGTTCGCCAGTGCTCACGCAGACTAGAGGATTTCACACCTCAGCTCGACGACTATTAGTAGAAGCCGAAACACAGTCATCTATAGAAGATTTGATCTTTAATACTTCTCGTGTATTGAAACCTGAACGCATCAATTTGATTGAGCTCCAGAAGCTGTTAGATCTCTCAGATCCCAGCAGATCTATAGCAATCAAAAGGTTCCTTCAAACCTTCATACCTAGCAAGATAGGAGATGCCAATCAAGATTGGAGACCTATTGTCCTTGACAGGCTTTTATTTGATCTAGAAAATATGTCAAACAAAGATGCTAAAGCAGCTATGGGGAAGAGCGCAAAAGATCTTTCATCAACCAGCTTTCTAGCTTGTTTCCATCAATCTTTGACCAACTTCCCTTCTACAGCTGAGGGTGATGCAAGACTTCGATTCTTATGTTTCGCCGTCGAACTTCAGCACAAGGGTTATACCCCGGAAGATATTATTCAAGAGCTGCGTAAATTAGAGCTCTATGGCCTGGAGCTATCTACTGATCTTTACAAACGCATGCTGCATAGCGTGCTTCAGCCAAGAAAAGCGTTTGAGAATGGCTCATCTAACGAAATACAAATAGTAAAAAATGCTTTGTACGTCCTTGAGGCAATGCATGCAGATGGGCATGACGTGCTCATTGAAGATATTCTAGTCGAACTACAGACAAGTATGGTCTACAGCCATCGGCAACAGCTGGATTTCAACAAGACATTCACCAATGAGTCAACATTCGACATATCCAGCATACCTGTCAAAGGGCTCCAACAACGCCTACACGCCCTTCTGATGGCAGTTCCTCTACCCTGTTTCACAGAGGATTCTAGACTTCGACTGCTTGAGTTATACTCACAACAACAACTTTGGCTTGAGTTTTGGGACATCTGGAGAATGGCTCCTAGTCGGGGCCAGCCTCAGTCTCCTCGAATGTACGCCTTCATGTTCAATAAGGTGGCCAAGACCGATAATTTGAAAGGTTGTACAACAGTATTGAGGACTTGGGTTCCGGAAATGGCAGCCGAAGAGTATATGATATCCTTCGGAAAGTCTCAACTGCCTATACAATACGAGGAAAATGTCGAGAAAGCTATCCAGGCATGTCTAAAGGTTGTCGAGCCGTCTGTTGAACATGAAGCCTCGAATACAAACGCGAAAGGAGAATGGCTGGATATGTGGAGGAGGTCGACTGGAACAATTAGAACACAGGAGGAAATAATCCACCGGCGTATAAAGTGGGATCAGTAAATTATTGTACCAATATTGTAATAAGTGTAACATTACCATCTTTAATGAACGTAGATGCACCTTTCATTTCAGCCTATAATATCGCCTCCTATATTACATTTCCAAGTAGACTTCAAATGTCTAGTCAAACCAAAGACTGGTATTCATAGCCAGGCCCGAAGCCGGAAGTGTTCTGATAAATCAAAGTTTCCGCTGCCCACAAGTACTAAATTAACGGTTTTATTTGTGTACAACACCTCTATTATGAGTTACTGTAACTTTTTCCTCGCGAGAATTAGGTATATATTCTGCACTTACATTTAAGTAAATCACAAACCTTCAAGTTGCCCAGTGAAGCATGTCAGGGTTCATTCAAGTTGATTCAATGACTAGACATGATATTTATATTGGTATCTATTATTGAGTGACATCTTGGCAATCTGATCTCCAGGCCAACACTCACTCCCATGTGTTCAACGAGCCTCGTTTACCTGCACCCTCACTATTGACAACCTGTATAAGTCTCCTTGATCTACAGCTAGTTACTTCTCTGGCACTGTAAACCGAACGCACGTTTTGAATTTCCTTGCTTTTGAAATGAGGTTTAACACTTTCATCCTCACGTGCACGGTCTTCCTGGGTCAGGTTCATTGCTGGGGCACCTTGGGCCATACAACCGTCGCGCTCATAGCGTCCAATCTTGTCTCCCTGGATACAAAAGTCTACTTTCAAACCCTTTTGAAAAATGAGACAGATTCGTACCTAGCAAATGTGGCCACATGGGCCGACTCGTTTAGGTATACGGCAGCTGGAAGATTTTCAGCACCGTTTCACTTCATCGATGCTGCTGATAATCCACCACTTAGTTGTGGAGTGCAGTTTGTGAGAGATTGTAGGGAGGAGGAATGCATTGTTGGCGCGATCCAGAATTACGTAGGTGCTGTATTGTAACGAGGATAAATGATGCGAGGAAGGCAACTGATATCAAGTAGACAAGCCAGTTATTGAACCCTGAGTTAGCATTTTGGAATAGGAATATGGCTGCTAAAGTTCGTACTCCCTCACTGAATACATCTATGTTATTGACGTAAAATTCAGTTCATTATACATGTGAGTTATATTCTATGGTTTTGAAGTTAGAAAACTCATCTAGTAAAGTTCCTCGGCGACATCCATCAGCCGCTACACACAGAAAATCTGTCTCGGGGAGGTAACAGCATAGCTGTCAACTTCAGTGGTGTAACCACCAACCTTCACCATGTATGGGATTCCAGCATCCCGGAGAAACATGTAGGAGGTTATACCCTCTTTGATGCCAAGCGATGGGCTCAAAATTTAACCAGAGCCATCCAAACGGGGGAGTATCAGATGCAGGTTCCAGCATGGCATAAAGGTATTGAGCTTAGAGATCCATTGACTACAGCTCTGCACTGGGCGCAGGAAACGAATGCTTTTGTCTGTACCGCAGTTCTCCCAGAGGGAGTGGAAGGGTTGGTTGGGAAGGATTTAAGTGGTGTGTATTACGAGGAAGCGGTTCCGGTTGTTGAGTTATCCGTTGCAAAAGCGGGATATAGGTGAGTCTATTCCAACAAATAGCACTGGCGATCTGCTAATAAATTTGACAGGCTAGCGGTTTGGTTAGATCTGATTGTGGAGGCGCTAAAAGCTCTTGATACTGCGGCTCCAGAACTTTAAGTATATATAATCCTTATTGATATTAGTTTGTACATGGCTATCGCCCGTGCAGGTACGATGTGAACGGAAATCGTTGACTTTACTTACTTCTTTCCAGCTAATTTCATTGAATTCGCATCTAAATTACTACGGTATATCTAAGTTCCCTTCGCAGCTGTATTGCTGGCCAAGGAGATTCTCATCTTTATCTACCACGTCACAAATTCTAAGCTGAAGTCACACACCCTCTCAACACGTAAGACCTACCCGTCATACCTACTCGAATACCCATCTTCTTGAATGCAATTCTTTGACCGCTCTACTACAAGAAATTCACAACGCAAATAGGTGATTCTTCCTTACTCCAACAAGAACTTGATGAATGCCTTGGACACTACCACTCCATCTTGGTATTTGTCAACTCTCCCCATCGCGTCTTCGAAATGCTCGTCATCAAAGATTCCAGCCCCATGTCGAACGGTCAACAACTCTCTCATAATATCCTCAGTAAACTCTGGGTGTCCTTGCACAGTTATAAGCCTTTTGCTGATGTACATCGCCTGTACATTACATTTCGCCGTATATGCCAGTTCCTCGGTTCCTTCGGGGTACGTATACACTATATCTCTGTGCATTTGATGCAGTGCCTGGGAACCTACATCAGCTTAGGATTTCTAACAGAAGAATACAACTCACCAGCGCAGTCGTTCCAAATATCTCCTGCCCTCGTTTCGTCAAATCAACCGCTGTAACGCTCGTCTCCCAACCCTTGTCACTCCTATCAACCTTGACCCCCATGGCTCTCCCTACAATCTGATGCCCAAAACAAACGCCTATTATTCTCACTCTCCTCTGTGCCAATACCTCTTTTGTAAACTCGACCAGTTTCAAAATCCACGGTTCATCCTCAAAGGAATTGAAGCGCGAGCCTGTTATCAGAATACCATCAACGTTTTCTAGAGAAGGATATTCTTGTTTGGTGACTACGTCAAAGGCAGATAATTCAAGACCTGAGGTTGAGGATATGCCTGGGTAGTCCAATGCGTCTGCTCCGGCTTTAATCAGAGCTGTGAAGACCCCGCCATAGCTTCCGTATTTAGCACGGGTGCCGTCAAGAGGAGTGTCGCATTCTAGAATGGCAATGCGAAGGGGTAAGTCAGGCATATTGAAAATATATACAAGTAGAAATAAAGGTTGTGAGTCGTCCTCCTAACTGTTGCGTTGACTGAGCTTATCGATAAACGATAAACACTCGGAAAGCGACTTCGGAGAAGGCTAGTATAACCCCTGTACTTCTATGATGCTCGGTACATACCAAGCAAGTTATACGGGCCGTTACGCAAACCTTGTTTACGTTGTACACCAGAAATACTTGGCACGATTCAGACATCAGTAGAGTCACGTGGTACAATTGTTACCGTCACAGCCACTTCACTCTTGTCTTGAAAACGGTGTGGATCAACAAAGAAGGTTAGGAGCAGTCCAGGTCTGTATATTGCCGATAGCATAAAGGAAAACAGCTCCTCCTAGGCCCCAGTATGCTCAAGCCACTCAGAGAAACTCTACCAATAAACTTAAGACCAAGGCTAACTGGTCTCTAACCCCAAAACTACCATCCGTGAACACTTCCGACTTATCAGCCCCGTCACACAAATCAACGTTTCCTACAAACCAGTCCATCCTATTATCAAGGTCAGTTCAAGCTGATACTAAATACTTAATGAAACTTTTGATAATCAAGCTAAGAAATTTGCGTACAATTATCAAAAAAGTGATTATAATGGCTCAAGAGTTGAGGGCCACTACTGGCCGACAGTGATCTCATACGGCTCTGGGTTTGCTTCTGGACTTCGCTGACCGACAGTGATCTCGTATGGTTTGGGATTTGCTTCTGGACTTCGCTGGCCGACAGTGATCTCATACGGCTCAGGGTTTGCCTCTGCGCTTCGCTGGCCGACAGTGATCTCGTATGGTTTGGGATTTGCTTCTGCGCTTCGTTGGCCGACAGTGATCTCGTATGGCTCTGGGTTTGCCTCTGCGCTTCGCTGGCCGACAGTGATCTCATACGGCTCAGGGTTTGCTTCTGGACTTCGCTGGCCGACAGTGATCTCATACGGCTCAGGGTTTGCCTCTGCGCTTCGCTGGCCAACGGTGATTTCATATGGCTTAGGGCTGGCTTCAGGAGTTCTTTTCTCAATATTCTCCAAAGCCACTGGCAGAGCAGAGACTATGGCCATCAGAGCGGCAATTGAGGTAAGACGAATGAATTGCATATTGACGATGGCGAAGTGAACTTTGGCAGGATTTTGTGTCTTGTATTATCTTCTATGTTGTTGTCCTGGACCCCTTTTGTAGTGGTTGGGAGGTACTTATATCGTATAATCTTTGGTACACCGCACTGCAGCATCTTCTAAAACATGGTGATGTTAACTTACCGCATTGACATGTTAATGAAGACGAGACGAGGTTCGATTATGTTCCATCACTATTGTACAGTTGATTGGGTCGATATGAGACAGTAAGGTCATACGAGACGAATATCAAAATCACTGATCCTTGATTGGATAAGGATCGGTGAGTTGGAAAAGTTTAGCCTAACCGAGAACAGCACGGTTATCATATCTTCTTCATCCACTGGCGTTAAATGAAAGTCTAGAACTTCAACCCTCAAGTTTCTTGTTGCAGATCTCTGGTGAATCATGGAACAATGGAGCTCTAGGTAGCTTGCATATGCGGATATAAGCGGAGACCTTTTTTATATGCAGTGATATTTTGCTCAGAAACTAGGAATTGAGGCAATGCGAGGCGGGACGCTCACAAACTATACCCGAATTTTCGACACATTAGCGCGGCATTGATTACACAGCCCAGAGACCCCTTGTCATGTTAAAACCTCGTATGCAATTATAGTGATGCGATAACTTATGTTTTACCAAAAATTTGAGACTTTCTCTGCATTTTGAAGGAGGCATCTTGAGATACAATTCAGCTTGTTAGCTATCTAGTGTACGAAGTGGTAGCTTATTTCATTTCCCTTTCCCTATGGATAACAAACACCAACAAAATGAGGGATTGCTCTCTACGCTAGATGAAGGAAGCGATTGTAGTGATTCTATTTTCTTGGGTGGGAAGGAGACATATGAAGAACATATGATTGCCCTCAAGAAACGCAAAGGGAATAGATGGCTTCCATGGGCTCTGCATCTAACTGTGTTCGTGGCCTATGCTGTATTTTTTGTTATGCAAAGCCTGCCAAAAACAGAGCCAAAAAAGTGGCCTGGTATATATCTCAAAACTTCCTTCAACTTCTTTCGATAACCAGATATAGATATCTATGATGGGCTGAAAATTAATGAACATTTTCACGAAACAAGCCTCACTTCTCCCTTCCAAGGACGTCCATCGAAAAAGTCGACAGAGGCTTGGCATAATATGTTGAATGGTATAATCTCCCTGCACGATCTTGATATTTGGCTTGCTAAACTGTGTATTTAGTTGGGATAGTTAGCATCAACGAGGAGGAAAAATCGCGTCTACCATTCGATACGTCCAGAAATATTCACCGCGAAAATGAGTATGTGGTAGAACTGAATATTTTTCATCAACTCCACTGCTTGGTATGAAAGTCTCCCGAAGATACACTCGTACTATTGAACTAACTAGGCTCTAGCATGGCCTGCGTCAACAGATTTACAATCCTCAGCCTTTTTCTTGGCAGAATGACGAGCCAGTTTCCTGGTTGGAGTTTCATATGAGTATTTATCTTCCAAGCTCACTCAACCCACCTCGTTATAGCTAATTAAATCTAACAGACCACTGTATCGAACACCTGCGAGAAACTTTAATGTGCAATGCGGATATCACCCCTCAGCGGTTCGACTGGGATATCAAACACAATACCTACATTCTTGATAGCCACCAGCAATTTCCTAATTGCAAGAATTGGGCAGATATCTGGACTTGGGCTGAAAGTAGAAATACCACGGGAGACCTTCCAGGTATTGTTACACCTGCGTAGAAGGCTCGATGATAAATGGCTTTTATTCACACAATTGACCCCGTCTGAAATGCCTAAAAATGGTTTTTCTTAGATTATTATATGTAATCAATGTCTATTCAGTAGAAGTTAATCCTTAGCATTTCAAATGTCAATGTATACATATCTTCGTATATGACTTAGTTGAACTTGTAGACCTTGATTCTAGATATCATCATTTAAGTTGCTGCTAAGAAATGATATTGAAACTCAAATTCTAGTAGTTTCTGATAGTTTACAGTCATATGATATGGTTCACCATGGCACTTTCTTCGGTTTCACGATGAGCTTAGGCTCATGCAATAATGTTATTTGGGTGGTTCACCACAGTGAGAAGACAACGGCCTGATGAAAGCAAATTGACTACATGTCCTACTTTCTTTTTTTTTTTTTTTTAAAAAAAAAAACTTGTACCTTTTTT